>Ga0214919_10003273_pt1 | contig 24626 bp, 17 predicted proteins | sample LL1503_MetaG_FD_177994 | JGI IMG/M metagenome (GOLD analysis project Ga0214919, IMG submission 177994) | Freshwater microbial communities from Lake Lanier, Atlanta, Georgia, United States - LL-1503 | ecosystem: Environmental > Aquatic > Freshwater > Lake | place: USA: Georgia | collected... | reverse complement strand
TCTGCGGCTTTGCCAGCGCCACCGCGCCTTGGGCTGCCAGCGATCATCTGGCTGAATTTGTCGCCAAGGGTCGTCACGGTCAGATGGACTGGATGGCCGACACCCTCGAGCGCCGCTCCCATCCCAATGGCATGTGGCCTGAGGCCCGCTCCGCCATCATGCTGGGCCTCAACTATGGACCAGACCGCGATCCGCTAGAGGCCCTCGCCGCCAAGAGTACCGGTGCCATCTCGGTCTATGCTCAGGGCGACGACTATCACGACCTGATCAAGAAACGGCTCAAGGCCTTGGCCCGCTGGATCGTCGCCAACCATGGGGGTGAGCTCAAGGTCTTTGTCGATACCGCCCCCCTGATGGAAAAGCCGCTAGCCGCAAAGGCGGGGTTGGGCTGGCAGGGCAAGCACACCAATCTGGTGTCGCGTGAGTTCGGCTCTTGGCTGTTTTTGGGCGCGATCCTGACGGTGCTGGACCTGCCGAGCGATACGCCATCACCCGACCATTGCGGCTCGTGCCAATCCTGTCTGGACATCTGCCCGACCCAGGCCTTTGTCGGCCCCTATCAGCTCGATGCGCGGCGCTGCATCTCCTACCTGACCATCGAACATGCCGGACCGGTGGACGAGGCCCTGCGCCCGGCCATGGGCAACCGCATCTATGGCTGCGATGACTGTCTGGCCGTCTGTCCGTGGAACCGTTTCGCCAAGGTCGGAAACGAGATGGCGCTCGCCGCCCGCCCGGCCCTGCAAGGCCCCGCCCTCGCAGATCTGGCCCGGCTGGATGACACCGCCTTTCGCACCCTTTTCGCCAAGAGCCCGGTCAAACGCATCGGCCGTGACCGCTTCGTGCGCAATGTCCTCTACGCGATTGGCAATAGCGGCGATGGGGCCTTAGCTGAGGTCGCCCAATCCCTCTGCAATGATCCCGACCCCACGGTCGCCGATGCGGCAAGATGGGCGGTGGGGCGGCTGGGTTAGTCTGGGGTATTGTCGGCCAGTTCCTTCAACCAGACATCCGCCTTGGCATCTGACGGCATGCGCCAGTCGCCGCGGGGGGAGAGGGAGCCACCGGAGCTGATCTTGGGGCCGTTGGGGACGGCGGAGCGTTTGAACTGGTTGGCGAAGAAGCGTTTGAGGAACAGGGCCATCCAGCGCTTGATGGTCGGTAGGTCATAGGCCAGGCGCTGATTGTCCGGCGTAGCGGTCGGCCACCCGCCCTTGGCCGCATCATGCCAAGCGTTCCAAGACAGATAGGCGATCTTGGACGGCTTAAACCCGTACCGTGTCAGATAGAACAGGTTAAAATCCTGCAGCGCGTAGGGGCCGACAAAGCTCTCGGTCGATTGGACCTTGCCATCGGCGCCGGCAGGCACCAGCTCGGGCGAGATTTCAGTGGCCAAGATGGCGCGCAGGAGGGCGGCGGTCTCGGGACTAAAATCACCCGACGCGGCGGCAAAGCGGATCAGGTGCTGGATCAAGGTCTTGGACACCCCGGCATTGGGGTTGTAATGCGACATGTGATCGCCGACCCCATAGGTGCACCAGCCCAGCCCCAGCTCGGACAGGTCGCCCGTGCCGACCACCAGCGCGCCCTGTTGATTGGCGAGGCGGAACAGATAGTCGGTGCGCAGGCCCGCCTGCACATTCTCGAACGTCACATCATAGACCGGCTCGCCATCGGCAAAGGGGTGACCCAGATCGGCCAGTATTTGGCGCGCGGCGGGGCGGATGTCGAGCTCATGCGCGGTGACGCCGAGCGCCTGCATCAGGGCTAGGGCATTGGACTTGGTGCCGTCCGAGGTGGCAAAGCCGGGCAGGGTATAGGCTAGCACGTTGTCGCGCGGCAGGCCCAGCCGCTCCATCGCCTTGACCGCGACGATCAGGGCTTGGGTCGAATCCAGACCGCCTGATACGCCGATGACCAGATGGCTTAGGCCCGTGGCCTTGAGGCGCGTGGCCAGGCCCTGAACTTGAATATTCCAAGCCTCGTAACAGTTCTCGCGCAGCTTGGCCGGGTCAGAGGGCACATAGGGGAAGCGCTCGACCTTGCGCATCAGGGGCAGGGGACCGGTCGGGGCCTCAAACTCAAACTCGACCAGATCAAAGCCGGGATGGTCGCGCCGCGCCCGCTGCGCCGCATCGTTCCACGTGCCCGCACGCAGACGCTCTTGGCGAATACGGCCTAGATCAATGTCGGTCAGGGTCAGGGTTGCCTCCAGGGCAAAGCGCTCGGACTCTGCCAGAACCTGACCCAACTCGAACACCGCGCCGTGGCCATCCCAAGCCAGATCGGTGGTCGATTCGCCCGGTCCCGCCGCCGAATAGGCATAGGCGCTAAGGCAGCGCTCGGACTGCGAGGCGCAGAGCAGGCGCCGGGTCTCGGCCTTGCCGATGGTGATGTTGCTGGCCGACAGGTTGAGCAAGATCTCTGCCCCGGCCAGAGCCGCTTGGGTGCTGGGCGGTGTCGGGGTCCAGACATCCTCGCAGATCTCGATATGGAAACAGAAGGCGTTGCGGCCTGTGGCTTGGAACAGGAGGTCGGTACCGAACGGAACCTCTTCGCCCGCGACGGAAATGACCTCAGAAGCAATGTCCGCCCCGGGCGTGAACCAGCGCTGTTCGTAAAATTCACGGTAGTTGGGCAGGAAGGACTTGGGCACAGCGCCCAAGATCCGGCCATCATGGATGACCACGGCGCAGTTATAGAGCCCGCCCTGAAACCGCAGGGGCGCGCCGAGCACGCAGACGGGTGTCAGGCCCAAGCTGGCCTCGGTCAGGCGGCCGATCTGGTGTTCGACCTCATCGAGCAGGGGCTCTTGCAGCAGCAGGTCATCGATGGCGTAGGCGCTGAGGCCAAGCTCGGGAAAGAGCAGGATCGTCGCGCTCTGATCATGGCCCTGCTGCATCAGCGCCAAGGTCTGATCGGCGTTGAACACCACATCGGCGGGCCGGACCGCAGGCACGCAGACGCCGAGGCGCACAAAGTCGTGGCGATAGGGCGAGAAAAACTCTGTCGCGTCAGCCATAAGAACCCCGTGCAAGTCGAGCCAGCCTATATTGCAGCCCATCTTAGAGCATGAGGCGCAAGGAGGCTATTGGCTTGGCGAAGGCCTTGTTTGAGCCGGTCTTCGTGTTAAGCCATGACATCGTTCTTTAGGCGTTCCATGACCGCACCCGCCCCCGCCATCAGCGTTGTGATCGTCGCCTTTGAAAGCGCGGCGACCCTTTCACGGTGCCTTGCAGCGCTGCGGGCCCAGACCTTTGGCGATTTTGAAGTGCTGTTGGTCGACAACGCGTCCACCGACGGCGCAGCCCAGGCGGCGGCCAAGGCCGATCCCGCGATCCGTCTGATCGAGGCCGGCGGCAATATCGGCTTTGCAGCAGGCAATAATCTGGCGGCTGGGCAGGCGAGGGGGCAATGGCTGGCCCTGCTCAACCCCGACGCCTATGCCGATCCCGATTGGCTGGAGCAGCTGATCGCGGCGACCCAGCGCTGGCCAAAGATCCGCAGCTTTGCCTGTTTGCAAAAGGCGGCGGACCGCCCGGGCAAGGTCGATGGGGCCGGCGATGTCTTGACCTTGGCGGGGATCCCCTATCGCGGGGCCTATGGCCACGACCTTGTGCCCTTGCCTGAAGGAGAGGTCTTTTCAGCGTGCGGCGCGGCCCATCTGATCGCGCGAGACCTGTTCTTACAGCTCGGCGGCTTTGATGATCGGTTCTTCTGTTACTGCGAGGATGTCGATCTGGGCTACCGGTTGCGCCTGATCGGTGAGGTGACCCTGTTTGTGCCGCAGGCGGTGGTCAGCCATGTCGGCTCGGCTGTGCTGGGCGCGCGGTCCGATTTTGCGCTCTATCATGGGGCCAAGAACCGGCTGTGGCTTCTGATCAAGAATACGCCTTGGCCCTTGGTGCCGGTTGTGGCGCTGCTGCATCTGCCAGTTATGGCCCTGCTGCTCGTTCTGCACGTCCTGCGCGGCGAGGCGCGGCCCGTCTTGCTCGGCCTTTTGGCAGGCCTTGCAGGCATTGGGCCGATGCTGACAAGTCGAAGGTCCATCCAAGCGACGCGCACGGCCTCGATCTGGACCCTTCTCAAGGCGATGGCCATCAGTCCCCTGACCTTGGCGCGCCGGTCACCAGTGATTAGGCCGAGGTCCTAGCCTGCGCGGTTGGGCGTGGTCCAAGACAGGGCGCCGTCGGTGACGAATCGCCCCGTCATACAGTCCCCGTGGCCGCCCTCTTCCAGCGTCCGAATGATCAGGGCCCGCTCTTCAGGCGGTGTGATAAACATGATGAAGCCGCCGCCGCCCGCGCCGGAGACCTTGCCCGCGAGCGCCCCGGCCTGCTTGGCCGCTGCCAGAGCCGATTCGATCTGAGGGGTGGAGACGGCGGGCGAGGTCGCCTTCTTGGCCTCCCATCCCCGGTCCAGCACCGTGGCAATGTCAGTCAGGTCGCCATTGAGCAAGGCGTCGTGCATGGCCCCGGCTTCGCGCTTGAGATTGTGCATGGCCTCGAGGGACGATCCGCCTCGGGTCAGGGCCTCGGCCTGGCGTTCAATCACCGTCGAGGACTCACGCGAGGCCCCGGTAAACAGCAAGACCAGCGAGGCCTCAAGCTCGTGCATCATGGCCCCAGAGGCGGCAACGGGGCTGACCTCGGCCTGATCATTGGCCCCGAAATTCATCAGATTGATGCCGCCAAAGGCCGCTGCATATTGGTCTTGGCGCCCGCCGCGCAGGCCCAGATCCTTGCGCTCAATATCGAAGGCGAGGCGTGCAATTTCATAGGGGCTCAGGGTCTGATCGTAATAGGCCAGCATGGCCTTGACCATGGCGACCACCAGAGCTGAGCTGGACCCCAGTCCTGACCCCATCGGGCTTTCGACATAGGTGGTCAGCTTGACCTGTGGCAGCGCGCCGTGACCGTAAAGCTTGGCCATGCGGTTGATGACGCCGCGATGGAGCCGAAGGCCGGTGCTGTCGTCCAAAGATTGATCGCGGCCCGCTGTTGGGCAATCCACCATCCCCAAATCGGTTGCGCTCAGGCTTAGGCCGCCGTCCACCGACGCCTCAATTGAGGCAAAGGCATAGCGGTCGATCGTGACATTGAGGACCGACCCGCCATGTTCATCACAGAAGGGCGAGACATCGCTGCCACCCCCGGCGAGGCCCAATCGGAGCGGTGCCCGTGCACGAATCTTAGCCATGGGCTCTGTCTCCTTGGGGCCCAGACAGGGTCTGAGCCGTCAAAATATAGCCATAAATATCAGACGATAAGATGACTATTGATGCCTATCACGTGATCATATCTGATAGACGCAAGCGGCTAATCTTGATAGGTCGCTTCTCGATAATTGTTTGTTTGATATTGGACCTCCCTCCATGGCGATCTTGAAATTAGCGAGCGCGGCAGGCCGGGATATTGTTTCAGCTCTGAAAATGACCCCGAACGTTGCCATGCTGGCATGGATCGACATGGAAGACCGCTATCGGCGGTCGGCCTTGGGCCCACTTTGGATGGCCTTGACCCTAGGCGTGACCGCCGGATCCTTGGGGTTCCTCTATTCGAAGATCTTGCGCCAGCCGATCAATGAATATCTGCCGTTCATTACGGCGACCCTTTTCATCTGGCTGTTCTTCGTCAATGTCATCAATGAGGCGACCGCTGCGTTTGTGGCCGGTGGCCCAATGATTAAAAACTCCACGCAGCCTTTGTTTATCAATATAATGCGGGTGATCATCCGGAACGTAATTGTAAATATCCATACATTGCCTGTACTCTTGTTCATACTGATCTATTTTCATTTTATAGGGAAAGTAAACCTGCCGTTATTTTTGTTCGGTTACGTTGTTATGATCGTTAATCTCGTCTGGATATCGATGGTCATCGGTTTGCTGTCTGCCCGTTATAGGGATGTTCCCTATGTCGTGTCCTATGTGCTGCAGTTCTTCATGTTCGTGTCGCCGATCTTCTGGAACCCCACCATGCTGGAAAAAGGGGGCTGGTTCGTTGACTGGAATCCCATCTATCATTGGATTGCGGTGGTACGAGACCCTCTCCTCGGGGCAACCTCCACACCGGCTTCGCTCTGGTTTTGTATCGCTACGGCTGTCATTGGAATGGGCGTGGCCTTTGCCGCCTTCGCCGCCAATCGGTCCAAAGTCGCTTTCTGGGTTTAGGTAGAATCATGTCGCGACCATCCAGTGCTCCGGTCATTGAATTGCGCGGTGTTGACCTCATCTACCGGGTCTTCACCACCTCTGAATCCTCGCTTCGAGGGTCCGTGCTTAAGGCCTTGGTGGGCGGACGTTTGGGTAAGGATGCCAGCGGCCATGTGGTCGTGCAGGCCCTAAACAATCTGAACATCACGATCTATGAAGGCGAGCGTGTCGCGCTCTATGGCCATAATGGATCGGGCAAGACCACAGCCCTGCGCGTCGCCGCGGGCGTCTATGAGCCGACGCGTGGCGAGGTTTTCACGCGCGGCAATGTCTCGGCCATGCTGGACCTGAATGTCGGCCTTTCGCCCGATGCGAGCGGCCGTTCCAACATTATGCTTTTGGGGCTGCACCGGGGTCTATCGCGCAAGCAGATCACGGCCCTGATCCCCGATATTGAGGAATTTTCCGAGCTCGGCATGTTCTTTGATATGCCGGTGCGAACCTACAGCTCTGGCATGTTGACCCGTCTGGGTTTTGCCTTTGCGACGGCAGTAGACCCAGACATCTTGATTTTGGACGAGTGGATTACGCCTGGCGACGCAGCCTTCCTTAACCGGGCCTCGGAGCGCATGTCCTCACATGCGGGTAATGCCCGGGCTCTGCTCTTGGCATCCCACTCGGTCGAGATCATTAAGCGCGTCTGTACCCGCGTTATCGTTCTTGAGCGCGGCGTTATTGTTGAAGATGGCCCTCCCCTCGAAGTGTTTGATCGTCTAGACTCTCAAAAATGAGAGCTAGGGATATCATTGCTGCAACCTTGGACCATGTTGACCACTTGGCGGCCGCCAAGACGACACGGGCCTCAGCATCAGTCTATCGGATGGCGCGGCGAGCCTTTGTCAGGCTCGACTACGCCTCATGGTTTGAGCGACAGTTTGGCCATGGGATCAGCGATGATCGCGACGGCCTTGCCGGACTGCTGCTCGCCTACGGATTGGCCGTCCATTCGCGCTTTCCTTACAAGCGCCTCGCCGTTCCGCCTCAGCTGTCGATTCTCGCCGAGCGCTGGGTTGATCCTGCGCCCCATCCCCATCCTGAATTTTCGCGTTATCTGATTGACGAGGGGCACCTCAAAGACTTTGCTTCGGACTGCCAAGGCCAAGCGCTGGTCACCCCCCCGTCGCGGGATTGTCAGTTTTTGGGCCTCTATTGCCCGCCGAATGCAGGGTCTCCTGACCTCACCGCCCTAAGCTTGGATATTAGAGCGTGTCGGTCGACAGCCTGTATCATTGCGCCCTTGGCCGTCATGAGCGCCGTGGAGCCCTGGTTTGGCTCCGCTGAAACGGGAACTGTTCTTCGCCGGTCCTTTGGTCCGAGAGCGGAACTTGAATTACTCTACTATTCGAACTGGTGAGCAAGATCATGGCCCCCAGCCTTCGCAGCGCCGCCTATCGTCGGCTCAAACAGGTGGCCAGGAGGATCCTGATGCTCGGTGGGCGTGAGATGAAGCCTCGGCAGTTGTTCTTCGAAAATGCCTCGGTCTGGCCAACAGACATCGAAATTGTCGAGACCATTGAGGCCGCGCAAACCATTATTCGGGTGACGCCCGAACCCTTTGACGTCTTCCCAAATCACATAGCCGGTTGGGGGCAGGGCATGTATCCCTTTGCCTCAGAAACCTATCGGTCTCACCCTTTGCGTCTGTGGCGCGGCGCGAATGTCCGTACCCTAGGGCGTCGTGGGGGGCTGGTCTTTGACGATGGCACCTTTGATCGGTCCAGCACCCAGTGGATTTCCACCGACCTTCGCGCCCCGATCTTGGATTGGAACGCGGGCAATCTGATCGTCTCTCGCGCGGCAGAGCGCGATATCACGGAGCCCTGTTTCTTGGGCTTTAACAGTGGCCATACCAACTATGCCCACTGGCTGACCGACAATCTCATCTATCTCTATGTCTATGTGACCAAGATGAAGCCGCTGGGCATCAAGATTGTTCTGCCCGACTCCCTGCTCGGCTTTGCCAAGCAAACGGTTGAGATCATGGGCATCGAGGCGGCAGACATCATCGTCGCGGGCGACGAGGTTCTGGCCTTCGACGATCTGCATTTTATGGACACGATCTATTTTGGCGAAATCCCGCAGCTCTTCAAAGACGCAGTACACTATCTCAAAGCAAACGCCCTAAGGGGTCAGCCCGCGCCGTCTGTCGATCAATCGGTCTATATTTCGCGCCGAGATGCTGTTTCACGGCCGCTGATTAACAATGCCGAACTCGAAGCCCGCCTGTTGCAGTCCGGTTTTGATATTGTCGCTACCGGAGAACTGACCCTTCGGGCCCAGATCGCGCTCTTTGCCAATGCAAAGATCGTTTTGGGACAACATGGTGCCGGGCTGATCAATGCGATCTTTTGCGAGCCAGGGGCAGTCCTGATCGAGCTCTTTCCAGAATATATGCTCCAGGCCCATTTTTGGACCGCCGCATCGCTCGTCGGTGTGCGCTATGGCTTCGTGTCTGGCACCAGCTTTGATGCAGACAGCAGCATTGTCAGCGTCGATGGCAACTGGGATTCGGTGTCCGTGATCGACGTCGAGCGGGTCGTGGAGGTCTGTCGCCGACTGGCCTAATGTCCCGGCCGACGGGCTATAGCCCCTTTGGACGCGTGGCAGCCATGTCGCCGGTCTCAGGCTTTTTGGCGGTGATCCGGAATTGATTGCCAAGCCAGCCCTCGGTGAGCATGCGGCTAACCACGTCGCGGGTCTCTGGCGTGCGAGAGGTTTCGGCTACACCCAGCATGTCGTAGATCTGATCGACCTCTTCGGGATAGCCCGTCACCGTGATCTCTTCGGTGATGAAGCCGATCGAGGTCAGGAAGGCCGAAAAAACCTCGGGACGGAAATAGTGAAGGTGGTCCGGCGGTGCCAGCCAGTGCCAGCGCTTCTGGTTGATCCTGGCCGATAAAGAACCCCAGTTCGGAATCTGGACACAGAGGAGCCCGCCGGGGACCAACAGATCCATAATCCGCCGGGCAACGCGATAGGGGTCGCGCATATGTTCAAAGGCGCTTTGGGTGAAGCAGTAGTCTATGTGCTGAACCGGAAATTCAGGATCAAAGATCGATCCGCAATAGGCCTTGCCGCCATTGGCATTGATGAAATCGACGGCCTCTTGGGAATATTCAACACCCCAAGCATCGTATCCCTGTTTGCGCATCTCGATGGCTTGAAAGCCGTAGGAACAGCCGATCTCGACCCAGCGGCAATTGCGGAAAATGCCGCGCTCGGCCAACTTTTGACCATGCTCAGCCGCAACATTGTGCCAGTTGGTTTCGTTGTTCAGATAGCGTGCCGCCTCCTGACGGCTGCGCATATTGTACTCTGTGGGGGTCGAGTAGTAATCGGCCAACTCTGCCTCGCTGGGCAGGGGCCAGATCATTTCTGATAGGCATTTGGTACATTGGACCATGTACCTTTTTTCAATCGGGAACCGGACCACATAGGCCTGAGAATAGCAGGCAGGGCAGTGAAAATCTTGCCAGTCTGTGTTCACAGCCGATCGCCTTTCATGTCGTCAATGGGCCTAAGAGCCATAGGCCCGTGCGGCATCTACACCAGCACAATAGAGCAGATTGCCCATGGTACCATCGTGCAAGAGGCCAACATTTTCCGGGCAGGCCGTCCAGATCCGATCAACCATACTGCCCTTTTGCGGCGCACTCGGCTGATATTCGATCAGATAGGCCCAGTCCTTGCCGGGTAGGGCGTGGGTGACAAAGCCGAAGGGGCCGAAAATCCGTTCGATGGCGTTAAGGCCATAGCTGATGATGTGACCTCGGCGCACGGGGTCGAGATAGGTGTAGCCCTCGGCCCGGACAAATTGCGGCATGCCCGTATTGATCAGGAACAGGGCGTCGGGATTACAAACCTGAGAGAGCTCCCGCGCAAACCCCTTAAGCTGGGTGGGGGTCAGGTGCTCGACCACCTCGATACAGACCCCGGCATCGAACTTGCCTTCAAGATCGGCGGTGGTGCCGATGATATAGTTGGGGTGGGTCGAGTGATTGGCCGGGGGGAAGCGCTCAATCCCCCAAAAGGTCGACTTGCTGTTCGGCAGGTAGGTCGCCAGCGAGTCGAGCAGATAACCTGCGCCCGCGCCCAGATCGAGGAACCGTTTTACGGGCCGACGCGCATAGAGCAGGGTCTCTGCCACCCGGCATAGGGCCGCGCCATAGGCCCGTGAGCGTGCAGCCTCATCCTCATTGACCCAGTAGCTGGCATCATAGTCGCGAAGAGGGCGGCCCTCATCAAATTCGATCAGATAGTGGGGATCGAGAAAGATGGTGTCGCAGGTCTTGCAGCCAAAGAAATTATAGCCATCGACCACGGTCTCTTGATTGATCCTTGAGGACAGGCAGACCGGGCAATGCTCTGACATGAAGACGACTTTCAGACGTGACGGCGCTTGTGAGCCCCGCGAATTAGATCAGACTATTCTAAATTGATCAAAGGCCCCATCGCGTCGCAACCCGCAGCAATGCCGTGGTGATCGCGCACGAAGGTCCATCCCGCTTCGGTAATGTCGCTCCAGCGCTGTTGGTCTGAGGCCAGGCCCAAGACCGCATCGGCAAAGGCGGCAGGCTCATCGGCGATCAGGGCGTGGACGCCTTCGGTCAGGTTCATGCCCTCCACCCCGATGGCGGTCGAGACGACGGGCACCCCGGCCCCAAAGGCCGAATAGATCTTGCCCTTGACGCCTGCCCCATAGCGGAGGGGCGCGACGAAGACGCTGGCGCTGGCGAACAGCGGCCCCAGATCATCCACCCGACCCGGAACCAGAATGTCAGATGCGGCGAGGCCCAAGACCTCTGGGGTGGGATTGGCCCCGGCCAAGACCAGGCGGCTACCGACCATGCGGTGGCGAATCAGCGGCCAGATCTCTTGCGCCATCCAGACGGCGGCATCGATATTGGGGCTATGACCATAGCCGCCGAGAAAGAGGATGTCGCGCCGAGGCGGGCCAAAGCCACTGGCGCGCTCGGGCAGGTCGATCATGAAGGGCATGACGGCAACCGGCTTGGTCAGCTTGGACTCAGCCTCCAGCAGCGCCTTTTCAACGGTCGAGGGCACACAGACCAGATGGGCCTTCTCCATCACCGCCAGCTCCGTCGTCTTTAGCGACTTGGCCGTGGCGCGCAGGAGGTCAGAATTTTCGACCTGAGCCTGACGTTCGACCCGCAGATAGTGCAGGTCCATATTGTTGAAGACGATCTGAGCCTGCGGGCAATGCTTCTTGATCGCCGAAATAGCGTCCTGCATGACATTGAACCGGAAGACATGGACCACGTCGAACAGGTGGCCATTGTCTTTCAGATAGGCGTCAAGCTTGTGATGGAACGGCGCATAGACACACTCGATCCCGCGCCGCAGCAGCGGATCAATATAGCGCGGCTGATAGAGCCAGTTGTCGAGCGGGATATAGGTGACCTTGTAATCAAGGGCTTGGAACACCTCCATCACCTTGACCGTCGTCACTGAGCCCGCGTCCTGATCGGGCGTTGGGGCGGTGGCGTCGATGACCAGAACCCGCTTGGACACCTTGCGTTCGCGCTCAAAGTCAGGGGCCACACCATTTGGTCGGTGATCGGCGAGCACCGCGGCCCAGCGATCCTTGAGCCGCTCTTGATTGATCACCTGATAGGCCTTGGCACCAGAGCCTAGGTCGGTACCTGAGGTCTTGCCCTCATAGTGGATGACGCGCGACAGGGGCTGCATCCAGACCTCGCGTCCGGCATCGCGTATACGGAAGGCAAGATCGGAATCCTCGCAATAGGCCGGGACATAGGCCTCATCGAACCCGCCCAGCGACTGCCAAAGATCCGTCGGAACCGCGATTGACGCGCCGGATATGTAATCGACCTGACGGGCATAGGCATATTGCGGCCGGTTCGGATCATCATTGCGGCCATAGTTCCACGCCGACCCGTCCTGCCAGATAATCCCACCCGCCTCCTGCAGCGACCCATCCGGATAGAACAGCTTGGACCCGACAAGGCCCGCCTTGGGGAACAGGGCAAAGCTGCCGATCAGCTCGTCCAGCCAACCAGCAACAACCCGCACATCATTGTTCAGCATCACCACAAAGTGGCCGCGCGCCCGCTCGGCGATAGTGTTGCAGTTGCGGATAAAGCCCTTGTTCTGGCTGTGGCGCACATGGGTCACATCGAGCAGGTTCGGCAGGTGCAGGCCGCTATCGTCGGGCGAACCATCATCCCCGATCAGAATCTCGAACCGATAGCGCGTCTCATGCCCGATCAGCGAGTCCAAACAGTTGAGCGTATAGGCCAGTTGCCCATAGACCGGGATAATGATCGACACATCCGGCCCCGGATCATTGGGTCCGACCAGGGCAGGGCGGCTACGGGCATTGAGGAAGGCGACGGCATCGGAAAAGCGGGGGCTGGACCCTAGAAGATCAAACCGCTCGATAAATTGCCGACCCCGTTCAGCCTCGGTCGGCACCGAATCATCCGTCCGCAGATCATAGGCGCTCAACAGCTCGCGCGGCGTATTGGGGGCATCGGCGACGGGCCAAGGAAAGGGCCGCTTGGGCACGGGCGCCTGCGTGTGGCTCGTCGTCGGCGTTAGGGTGTCTTGACCGACGCTGTGGCTCGATAGGCGCACCCGTTCGGCGGCCTGAGTATTCATGAACTGTCGCCGCTGTTTCAGCCGCTCTGGCAGTTTCAGGCTGACGGTCCAGTAGATCAGTTTCAGCACCTGCCGCGTCCGCGTTGACAGGCCCGGATGGCGCGCCATCCATTGGCGCACCGGCGCGGTCACCCGCCAGGTCGTGCTGGTGGCAATGGCGCTATAGGCCGCCGCGATCTGAGCCTGGCGCTGTTCGAGCAGGGCCAGCGATTGGGACTGTTCGCTAATCTGGCGCTGCAGGCTGTGGTTCTTCAGATCGGCCTGAGCATTGGCCTCGGCGAGCGCCCGCACTTGGCGTGCTGCTTCGGCTTCGGCCTCGGCCTTTGCGTCCGCAAGAGCCTGGAGTTGTCGTGCTGATTCGGCTTCGGCCTCGGCCTTTGCGTCCGCAAGAGCCTGGAGTTGTCGTGCTGATTCGGCTTCCGCATCCAAAATAGCCTGTTGGGCCCGGTCGAAGGTCGCTTGCAACTCGGCGATGGTTTGGCGCGTATAGTCCACCGTCCCTTGCAGATCGATCTGCTGCTTACGGGCCTGAACCAGCAAGATATCGCGCTGTTCGAGTGCGGCGTGGGTGCGCGCGCGGAAGCCCTCAAGCTGGTCGCGAACCTCGCGGTCTTCGGCCTCGAGCCGGTGCACATCGGCCAATCGAATATCCAGCTCGGCGGCAAATTCGGCGGCCTGCGCTGCGGCCTGCTCACGCGCCCTTTGCCCATCGGCCTGCAGGCTCGCGATCATCGCGTCGCGGGCCTTCACTGTCATCTGCGCCTCGGCCAAGATCGGGCCGAACAGATCGCGCAGGTCGCTCAGCTCTTCATCCACCTGTTCGGGCGCGAGATTGGGCGGGGTTTCCCCCTCAGCCGCCGCCGTGAACCAGGCATGAAGGCTCTTGGCCGGGGCCCAAACCGAACTGTGGCTCTCCAGCGGCACGCGCTCAGCATGGTGGCGCAATTCGGTGGTCAAGAACCGGTCGGCCTCCACCGACGCCGTCGAGGTGCGGCCCGGCAGGGTCACGCCCAGCTCCCGTTCAATCCGGCTCAGATTGGCCCGCCAATCGCCAAGCAGATGGTCATAGGACACAAAGACCCTCGGCGCGTCCCGCGTGTCGCGCTCCGCCGCGATCATATAGCTCGACCACAGCAGCAGCGACTTCTCGCGCGAAAAGCCATTGCGCTTGGCCAGCGAGGCCGCGACCTCAAGCGGATTGCGTACCATCACCACATAGCGCGGCGCATAGCCCGCCTGTTCCAAGGCCGCGCGCCAGAACCGGCCCAGCACCGACACGCGCGGGTCCTTAAGGACGATCAGGGGAGAAGGGCCATAGAGCGTGCCAATCGCCGCCGCCGCCTCGGCCACCAAGGCCTCGTCTATCCCATTGGCAAAGGGCTGCTGCGCGCCGGAAAAGACATCATCCCACGCCGAGCCATAATGGGCCAAGATCTGGTCATTGATCCGCGCCACATCGGTCGATTCCCAAAAGCCGGTGGGATTATCAGGGCCCGCCGCCATCAGGTCCGACGGCAGGGCCGCGCCCGACAGGGATAGCAGACGCGCCATCGCCGAGGTGCCGGAGCGATGCATGCCCACAACCACCAAAGCGATCTTCTTGCGCGCAACCTCTGCCATTGCCATCAATCAAAAACCAATATGTCGAGCCCACAAAGGCCCGTGAGCAGAGACGCTTACCAGAGACGGTCTTAAGGATGCAACCAATGGCCCGGCCGCGTTGAGCGGTGGCTACCTTGCACCCAGACCTATCAGGACAAAGGACAGTTCCCGCGCATCGCCGCCGGTCTGGGTCAAGAGGTTCTCGCAATAGACCCGAAAGGCCAGATCAACGCCCGGCTCTATAGGGTAAGCGACCTCGATCCGGGTGGAGACTTCGCGCGCCATATCGACAATGCTAGGGGTGCTGGTCTCAACCGATAGGGACGCGGCGGTCATCCGATCATTGCCCGGCTCGCCCTTGATCCAAATATCGGCATAGAAAAATGTGGCTGGCACAGTGGCCCGCACCCGTCCGCGCAGGAGGCGGTTACACCAACCGTCCTCATGCCAACCATCGAGGTCTTCGACGGTAAGATTGTCCAGTTGCATGACGAGCCCCGCACCATTCTGGGCCATTGCCTAACGTAACGAGATGCTAAATTAAAGCGCGTTCATGCGCGGCTCCGGTAATAGTTGCAGTTGCTACCCTTTGTCAGTGTGGCCTCAATCAGCCCAACCCACCGCTCTTCATACCGCCCCCCATTGACGCCAGAGCCTCTATCTTTCTAATGCAGTCCAACAGCCGAGGCACCGCGCCGGGCAGGGATGAGCCTTTGCCAACCGATCCAACCCTACGCCCCCACCATGGCCCCGGACCGATGCTGGTTCTGGCCCTGATCGGCATTGTCATCGGACTGGCCATCGCCTTTGCCGCCCGCAGCGCCGCGCCGGTCTATAGAGACCCGCAGCCTCCCGTCACCCACCAAGCCGCCTATGATCCCCTGACCCAAGAGCCCGCCGCGCAAGAGGACCTAGAAGGCCGGGTCCAGGCCTACCGCGCTCGGGTCGAGGGGTTCTGGACCGTCCAGCGCAAGATGGCCCTCCTGCGCGGCCGCGGGACCCATAGCGTCAGCACCGGCCCCCGCAGTCCGATCCGCCCGGGCACCACCCCGCTCGAATGCCTGACCCAAGCGGTCTATTATGAAGCCCGGGGCGAGCCGCGCGAGGGACAGGTCGGCGTCGCCCAAGTGGTCATGAACCGGGTCAGCAGTGGCCGCTATCCCGCCTCGGTCTGTGCGGTGGTGTTCCAAGGCGCCGAACGCCCGGGCTGTCAGTTCAGCTTTGCCTGCGAGGGCAATCGTCAAGGCGGCCCCGTCAACCCGGCCAGCTGGGCCAGATCGCAAGCCGTGGCCCAAGAGGTCTTGGCCCAATCTAGCCGCCCCAATAGCGCCCCAACCGGCGCCGACCATTTCCACGCCGACTATGTGCAACCCAAATGGGCAGGCCAGATGCAGCGCCTGGTCCAGATCGGCCGCCATATCTTTTTCAACAGCGGGCAAAAATCACCCGCACAACCGGCCTTTGGACCCCAAAGTCAGGCCGACAACAGCCCCTTACCCCCCTCAGAGCCGCAAAAATCGGCCCCAGAGGCCCAAAATACGGGCCGCAAATGATGCCCAAATCATCCGGGCAACCGCACAAACCCCTGTCTTAATGCACCCTTTGGGGCTCAACTCCACAACTTGGGCATTGACAGTCATAATTATCGAATCTATCCAGAGGGTGCCTTGGGGGCAGATGTCGTCGTCGTGTTGACGCGCAGGCTGCGACCGTCATGGCGTCAAACTGGCTCTCAAAGGACCTCTAGGGGGATCACTAATATGTCTATGAAGAAAATCTTGATGACGGCCGTTGCCGTCTCCGCTCTGTCGGCCGGTGTTGCCAATGCCGCGACGATCTCGACCGCTTCTAAGGTCGGTATGACCGCCTTGTACGCTTCCGGCGCGACCTTGGTCCCGACAACTGCTACAAACGGCCCAGAAGCCTTCTCGATCGCCAACGAAGTTGTCGTTGCCGCGACTGATAAGGTCTACACGCAGTTGATTATCGCTCCATCATCCGGAACCGCGATTGGTGCAGGCCAGTATCTGGTCACGTACACCGTTTCCGGTGGTACTTTCGACAATGCAGTCGGTGCCACGGGTGACTTAGTCCCAACATTCACCGGTACCGGCACTGTCAACAGCGTCAGCGTCAATACCCCAACAACCTACAGCTTTGTTGTTACCGTTGATGCGGCTAGCTTTATCCTCACCCTGCCCCTGAAAATTCCAGTGGTTTTAGGGACTGCTAAGGCCCCTGTCGTCGTTAGCGGTTCGATCGTCACCTTGGCGGGATCGGTTGCCGTCGATGGCGGCGCGATTGCTCCAGTCACGATCGTGAACTATCGCGACGGCCTGACCTTTGGTGCAACAGCAGCAAATAAGGTACTTACCCTAAACACCGGCTACAAAGCGTTCACCGTCGGCACCGACGCGGCTCTTGCAGCGATCGGTAGTGCAGTTGGTTTCGCTACGACCGCGGGTTCGGGCACGACGGCATCTGACGTCATCTACAAGGGCTTCACTTCGGCTGATACGCTGACCACGGCCTCGATTTCGACAGTCAAGCTCACCGTTGCCGGTGACCTCGGCTCTTTCGACGCTCGTATCGCCGCCGCTGACACCACCACCGACAGCCAAGCGCCCGATGCTCCAACAACTGCACCAGGAACCTTCCTTGCTGCCAGCGCCAACAACTTGACTTCGTTGAAGGCTCAGACGGCAACTGTCGTCCTGAAGCAAAAGACCACCGCTGTGGCCGGTAACGCCAGCGCCTACACGGTTACGCCAGTGGTTACGGTTGCCGCCGGCCTTACCGCTCCGACCTTCGCCACTGCAAACCTCGGTTCGGTGTCGCTGGAAGGTACGAACTTCTACGCCGCTTGGGTTGGTGATGGCACCAACGGCATCAGCTACTCGATCCGCCTAGGCAACCGCACCGCGGCTCAAGTCACAGGCATCCAGGTCACCGTCTTGAATTCGGTGAACGCTGTAGCCACGGCAACCTGCAACGTTGGCAACCTGCCAGCTTCCGGTGAGCTGGTCATCACCAGCGCTGCTCTGAAGACCTGCTTCGGTTCCTTCGGCCGCGCTGACCTTCGTATTACTGCTCAGGCGCTCACCACCGCTATGACGGCGAAGATGCGTTCGGTCTCGGCTAACATTGTCAACGAGCAGTCGCTCGGTGGCGGTACCACGACCGCTGCGGCCAACTAAGCCTAACCAAATACCCACTACGGATCAGGGGAGAGCTTCGGCTCTCCCCTTTTTCTTTGTTTGATGCCTTTCTCTGCGCTTGAGCGCGGCTTGGAGGGCGGCCTATTATAATGTGAGACGATGGGCGCGGATTTGGCGCTTCTGATGGGCCTGCGCGGACCGCGCGGCATGGACTGATTCCGCCGGGGAGGGGCTGAGCCCCCGGTTTTAGGGGCGCGGATGCGCGCTAGAGCCCCCTGCCTGGACCAAACGGCCTGCGCCAACGGCCTGGGCCAAACGGCCTAACCCCCCGATATGATAAAAAAATACGCGAGACGTGGCCGCTTAATCGCCACCTTTCTTAACAATCCGTGATCCTTTGGTGACAGCCGGGCGGGCCCAGACCCGCCGTGACCCGCCCCCTTGCCCCAATAATAGTTCTAACTACCCAAATTGGGCATTGACCAACCCATTTGGGCAATATAATTAAGAGACACACTACCGGAGCTATAAGCCCCCGCGTTTTTACGCGGGCAACGAACCTGTTTGCGGTATTGACAGCTATAATTATCGGATCTATCCAGAGGGTGCCTTGGGGGCAGATGTGATGTCGTGTTGACGCACAGGCTGCGACCGTCATGGCGTCAAACTGGCTCTCAAAGGACCTCTAGGGGGATCACTAATATGTCTATGAAGAAAATTTTGATGACGGCCGTTGCCGTCTCCGCTCTGTCGGCCGGTGCTGCTTCCGCGGCTTCGTTGTCGGCTGCAACTACGATCGGCGGTATTGCTCTAACGCACCCAACCGCAACATCGTATGAGCCCTACACCATCGCAAGTGAAGTGGACGCTCCGGGCAGTGCAGTTGGAGTGCTCACCTTCGTTCCTACGGGAACTATTGCGGCCGGCACCTACAAGGTAACTTGGAACATCACGGGCGGCACCTTCGGCACCGTTACGTCGGTGGCCGGAGTTGATTCGCTTGCTGCTGCAGTGACCTGCACGGTGAGCACATCTTCAACGACTTCGATTGTGGCCCTGTGCACCCCGGCTGCTAACGTCGCCACCCTCACCTTGACTGTGCCAATCGCGACCGGCACGGCAAAGACTTCGGTCGTCGTTAGCGGCAATCTGACCAACACGTCTGACGTTGCTGTTGATGGTGGTGCTATCGCCGCCGTGACCGTGATTGACTATCGCGCCGGTCTGAAGACCCAAGCGACCGCCTACAATGCCAAGCTCAACATTAGCGGGGGCTTCAAGAAGTTCGCGGGTACGGGTTCTGGCGGTGTGGCAGCAACGGCGATCGACAACTTTGAAATCGGTAGCGGCGTTGGCTTTGCGCGTAACGATGATGTATCTGCGCTTGGCGGCTCCTATGACCGCGTTTACGCTGACGGCGCCGCCACTCGTATTAGTCCGGCGTCCATTACAGCCATCTCGGCTACGGTTACCGGTACCCTGGGTGTGTTGAAGCCAGTCTTTGCCTCGGCCATTTCTGCCGGTGGTTCGGGTACGACGAACAATACCTTCACCGACGCGCAGTCACCTGCAACGGCCGGTTCGGGTACGGCGACACTTAGCGCTGGTAACCTTGCAGCCTTTATCGCAATCCCTGCGACGGGTAAGGTTGGTCTTGCTCAAGTTGCTGCGACTGCAGCCGCCATTGCTGAATCGTCCTACACCATCTCTATGGTCCCAACCTTGGCGACCGGCTATACCGCCGTTAGCTATACGACCAAGACCCTAGGCAAGCTGACCTACGAAGGCACCTCGATCTACGCACCATGGGTCGGCGATGGCACGAATGGCATCAGCTACACCATTCGTCTGTCTAACAGCTCGGCAACGGCTATTCCGTTCGTTCAAGCGCTGTTGACCAGCCCTTACACAACCGGCACCTCCGGTACGGTCGCCTCGACTGCAAACTGTTCCGTTGGTACTGTTCCAGCCGCTGGTGAGCTCTTGGTTTCGAGCGCGACCCTGCAAGCTTGCTTCGGTAACTTCAAGCGCGCTGACGTGACACTTATCGTTGGTTCGGCTGCAGCGCCTGCTGCCACCACCGCAAAGATGCGCGCTACCGCGGTAAACGGAACCGTTTCGGAAGTGACGCTCGGTACCGGTGCTGCCGCTGCCGCTCTGCAGGCTTACAACTAAACCACTCTACATACCCACTACGGATCAGGGGAGAGCTTCGGCTCTCCCCTTTTTCTTTGTTTGATGTGTGAAAAGATTGGGCCTTACGAAGCCTGAATAGGCCCAAAGGCACAGGCACAGGCCCACAGGCCCCAACGCCCGCCTAACCGCCTAACCGCCTAACCCTCAACCCCATAGCCCGCTTGGACCGCCTCGGCCACGCGCCCAATCTCCGCCTCGGTCATGGCCAGCCAGAAGGGCAGGCCCAGCGACGTGTGGGCCAGGTGCTCGGTGACGGGCAGGGCGGTCTTGGGACAGTCGTGAAAGGCGCGGCTCATATGACAGCCCGCGCCCCACCATTGCCGGGTCTCAATCCCCTGCGCCAACAGGTGCTCGGCCATGGCCCGGCTGGACCCCTCGGCCAGCGTCACGACACAGACACTCGAGATCCAGTCCAGACCCCAGCCCTCTTGAAACCGCACGCCGGGACAGCCCGCCAACGCCGCGCGATAGAGCCGCGCCCGCGCCATCCACTGCCCGCGATCCGAAGGCCAGCGATCCAAGGCCGCCATCCCCACCGCGCCTGAAAACTCACTCAGCTTGGCATTGGTCGCGACCATCTTGGCCTCGCGGTCGCCCAGAAAGCCAAAGCTGGTCATCTGCCGCACCCGCGACACCAACGCCTTGTCCTGATGGGCCAGATAGCCGCCCTCACCAATGCCCAGCGCCTTGGTCGCGTGCAGGCTGATCACCGTCGGCAAGGGACAGCCATCGACCGCATCAAAGGCCGCCGCCGCATCGACAATCACCTCAATCCCGGTCTGCTCGCGAAACCGGCACCAGCCCTCGAGCGGCGGCATATGACCATGCGGCGCCACGACAATCAGGGCACTGACCGGCCCGGGCGCCTGGGCCAACGTCGCCAGCACCGCCTGCGGATCGAGCGCGCCGGTCGTCGCATCCACATCCACGAACCACGGCACTAACCCCGCTTGGATCACCGCATGGGCCGTCGCGACAAAGGTCCAGGACGGCACGACACACAGGCTCCCCGCCGCCAGCCCCATCGCCTGCAGCGTCAGGGTGATCAGCTGAGTCGCATTGGACCCCGTCGTCACATGCGCCCCCGGCCCCAGCCGCTCGGCCAGCCTCTGTTCAAGGCCGCAGATCATCGGTCCGAAATTGGAATACCAGCCAGACCGGTCCACCGCCTCCAGATAGGGTGCCAAGGCCTGCGCCGACGGCAACATCGGACGGGCGACAGGCAGGGTCGGTAGGGGCGCAGAAACAGGCGCGGAAGATGCAGGCAAAGGGGATTGGGGCGCAGCCGCTAAGGGCACAGCCTCTATGGCGCGTTTGAAGGCCATCACCAGATTCGCCCTCCCATTCGACGGTGCCCCTTGCGATCCACGCAGACGGGCGGCGCACAGAGCCCCCGGCGCCACCGGCCCGACTCTCTAAAGAGTGTCATCATAAACCTATTCATGAATCACTAAAGCGCTGAACTGCAAAGCCCTGATGGCGCGCGGCTCGAAGAATAGCTATAAATACCCGTATGATTAGCGAAAGCTATTCTACAGCCTAGGGTATTGACGCCCTTCCCTTTTGATTCTACGAAAATGAAGCCTTGGGGGCAGATGTCGTCACGAAGACGCACAGCCTGCGACCGTCACGGCGTCAAACTGACTCTCAAAGGACCTCTAGGGGGATCAACCAAATGTCTATGAAGAAAATTCTTATGGCGGCTGCGGCCGTTACGGCCCTGACGGCGGGTAGCGCGAACGCGGCTTCGATTAGTGCAGCGATGGTGTCAGGTGTAGACACCAAACCTGCAGCAACCACGCCAACGCCCTACAAGATTGCTACTGAAACTTTATTTCCAGCGGCAGGTACCAACACAACAACGGGAACTGTGGGAGATAACAAAGTTTCGCTAACTGTCGATCAAGGCAAACTGGCTGGCGGCGGCGGTTCTGCGTCAAAGGACTACACTGTTACGTTCACATATTCTGGGCCGGCAAAATTCCAGCGGATTCTTACCACAGCCGACTTCACTACTGACCCACTCGGATCAAACTGTACAGTATCGCCGACTATTGCGAACGGTGGTTTAAAAGATGGTAAGTCAATCGACGTAATCATTACCTTGGCATCAGGTTGCACGAGTGGTTCAAGTGGTACCGGGCCATCTGTTTTATCTCTCGAAGCGCCGCTGACCGTAACCGGAACTGGTGATGTAACAGTGACGGGCAAGATCTCGACCGGTGGTACCACCATTGATAATGGTGAGTCGAAAGCCGCTACCCTGATTACCAATGCAAGTGGAATTGGCTTCACCGCAGCGACGGACACAGTCGATACTTACTGGCAACTGTCTGGAACGACCGCTTACACTACCATCACCGGCGTATCGACCACTCCCAAGACTGATGACATTCTCGGAACCTACACCCTGAAATACGCTGCAGTTGACGCCAGCGGTCCTTTTGTTGCTGCGAGCCGCGGCACCGGCACGACCTCCAGCGGCGTTACAACCTATGCCAACCAATTTAACCAGCAGAATCTGACGGCGGATGTAACGGTGACGGGTGACGTATCGGCGACCACCATCACAATTGGCGGTACGGCCGGTACTAAGAACTCTGCCAAAGACAGCTCATCTCGATCCTCGATCGGGGCTAATGACGCCGAAAATAAAATTACAATCGCGGTCGACAGTGGCGTGAAAACTTCACAGCCGTCACGGGCCTACAGCATGACGGTCACGCCCAAGACTAGTGGGACCTCCTTCACTGCTCCAAGCGCCAAGACCCAAGCCTTGCAGACAGTCGGTCTTGAAGGCACAAACCTCAATGTGCCGTGGGTGGCCGGTAGTCAGTCACCATCATCTGTGGTCCTGCGTGTTGCCAATAATGGTTCGACCGACACGGGTGCAGTCACTTTGCTTCTGAAGTCACCGGTGCGGAATAGTGGCACGACGGTGGGTGCCACAACCTGCACCAGTTCGACCCTCACATCTTTGGCCAAGATCGTTGCTGGAGGTGAATTGACCATCAGTTCAGCTGACCTGACCACCTGCTTTGGTGATTTCAAGCGAGCGGATCTGATCATGACGGTTCAGGCACCTAAGGATGATCTGACCGCCAAGATGCGTCTGACGACGTCTTCGGGTCAAATCTCGGAGACCTCGCTTGGTGGTCTGAAGAATACTGGTGCTTACTAATCTACCATCTACATCCCAAGGATCAGGGGAGGGCTTTGCCCTCCCCTTTTTCTTTGGCTATGGTGGGGCTGTTGGTTTTGGATGATGATGCCCTATGACGGATCTTTTGGCCTTGGGGCCTGTGGCCATTGTTGGCATGCATCGGTCGGGGACCTCTTGCCTGGCGGGCTGTTTAGAAGATTGCGGTCTGGTCTTGGGCCTGGTCAATCGCGCCGCGCCCCATAATCGCAAGGGCAATAATGAGAACGAGGCTCTGCGCGCCGTCCATCACCGCATCCTGACCGACCGGGGCTTTGACTGGGACAATCCGCCCACGGCCCCCATCGTCTGGACCGCGCAAGAACGGGCCGATCTTGCCGCCCGTCTGCAAGACTATGACCCGGCCCATCCTTGGGGCTTCAAGGACCCGCGCACCCTCTTTCTGCTCGACGGCTGGTTCGATCTGGTCCCCGGCCTGCGGCTAGCGGGCTCGTTCCGTCACCCCCTCGAAACCGCCGCCTCCCTGACCACCCGCGATGGCTTTTCCACCGAAAAAGGCCTTGGCCTCTGGCAAGCCTATAACCGCCAGATGCTGTTCTGGCACGCCCGCGCCCCATTCCCTGTGGTCTTCTATGACTCTGATTCTGCACGCTATTTGGCTGAGGTTCAGGCCATGGCCGGCACCCTCGGCCTCGACGCCTCGGCCCCCATCCGCTTTCGCGATGAGAGCCTGACCCACCACGCCGTAGCCCTTGCGCCCCCCGCTGACTGCCTGTCCCTCTGGCACGATCTGCACGCCGCCCGCACCCCGCGAGGCGTGCCCTAGCGTGCCCAAGATCAGCTATATTGTCGGGGCCTTCGACATGCGCCGCGAGCTGCCGCGCACGGCCCTGTCCCTCTGCGCCCCCTATCAGCGCGGTATGGACCCCGGCGATATTGAGATCCTCATTGCCGATAATGGCTCCACCGATCCGGTCGATCCGGCCTGGTTCGCCTCTGTCCCCGCCGATGTGCGGGTGCTGCGTTATGACGGTCTGGGTCGCTCGCCCGCCATCGCCCTGAACCGTGCGGCGGCTCTGGCCACCGCGCCGGTAATTGGCATGGTCATTGACGGCGCCCGCATGGCCAGTCCCGGCGTCAGCGCCCTGGCCCTGTCGGCTCTGGCCACCCATCCGAACGGCGTCGTCACCACGCTGGGCTTCCATCTCGGCTATGAGACCCAGCAGGTCTCGACGACCAAGGGCTATGACCGCGCGGTCGAGGATCAGCTCCTCGCCTCTATCGGCTGGCCCGCCGACGGCTATCGCCTGTTCGAGATCTGCGCCCCGGGTGAAAGCGGCGTCCATGGCGCGCTCGCCCCCCTGCCGGAATCCAATCTGCTATTGATGCGCCGCGAGAGCTGGGACCGAATCGGCGGCTTTGACGAGCGGTTCGTCTCCCTCGGCGGCGGGATGGTCAATCACGCCCTGCTCGACAAGGTCCGCGCCGATGAGGCCCTGCAAGAGGTCATGCTGCTGGGCGAAGGCAGTTTTCACCAGCTCCATTACGGCGCCACCACCCAGCCCGGCGGCATCAACCGCCCCGCAGACAGCGCCCCAGATTCCGCGACCTTAGGCGAGGTCTATCTGTCCGAACGCACTCGTTTGACCGCCGA
>Ga0214919_10003272_pt1 | contig 24626 bp, 22 predicted proteins | sample LL1503_MetaG_FD_177994 | JGI IMG/M metagenome (GOLD analysis project Ga0214919, IMG submission 177994) | Freshwater microbial communities from Lake Lanier, Atlanta, Georgia, United States - LL-1503 | ecosystem: Environmental > Aquatic > Freshwater > Lake | place: USA: Georgia | collected... | reverse complement strand
CTAAGTGCGCCAGCGTCGCGTCGACCAACCGGGCGATCAGCCCAGCTTCACCAGCGCGATATCGCGCGCGCCCTTCCGCACCAACAACCAGCGGCCGTGCACGGCACCGGATGCGGCCACCATCGGCGCATCCGCGGCGACTTTCTCGCCATTGACCAGCACCGCCCCCTGCTGGAGGAGCTTCTTCCCAGCGCCGCGCGACTGCGCGAACGCCTGTTCAAGCACGGTCAGCACATCGACATCCGCTTGCGGGAGCGTCACGAGAGGGATCTCGCGCGAGAGCATCTCAAACACCTCGGGCGCGATGGTGCGCGGGTCGAGCTTCTTGTCGAAGACGATCCGGCTTGCCCGTTCGGCGGCATCGGCCAGCGCTGCGCTGTGGAGCAGCGTCGTGACCTCGCGCGCCAGTGTCCGTTGTGCCCGACGCTCATGCGGCGCCTCGGCATGCGATGCCTCCAGTGCCTCAATCGTCTCGCGGTCGAGCAGCGTGAACATCCGCAGATACTTCCCGACGTCCGCGTCCTCGGCGTTGATCCAGAACTGGTAGAACTGATAGGGCGAGGTGAGCGACGCGTCGAGCCAGACTGCTCCGGCTTCGGTCTTGCCGAACTTCTGTCCGCTCGCGGTCGTGACGAGCGGGAGCGTCACCGCGAACGCATCGGCCGACGACGCGCGACGGATCAGTTCCGTCCCCGCCGTCATGTTCCCCCACTGGTCGCTCCCGCCGATCTGCAGCGACACGCCGTCATGCTGGCTCAAATGCAGGAAGTCGTAGGCCTGCATGAGCATGTACGCGAACTCGGTGAACGAGATGCCGTTCTCAAGGCGCGAGGCCACCGAGTCCTTGGCCAGCATGTAGTTGATCGAGAAATGCTTGCCGGTGTCGCGCAGGAAACTCACGAGGTCCAACGTGCGCAGCCATGACGCGTTGTTGCGCATCAGCACAACCGGAGCCGACGACTCCCCCAGCGCGCGCTGGCAGACCCCCTCGAGCTGCGCATGGATTGCCGCTGCATTCGCGTCGATCTGCTCGACCGTCATGAGCGTGCGCTCGTTCGCCTTCCCCGACGGGTCGCCAATCATTGCCGTGCCGCCACCTACCAGCGCCACCGGTGTGTGCCCAGCGCGCGCGAGGTGCACGAGTCCCATGACCGGGACCAGGTTTCCTACGTGCAGACTCGCGGCCGTGGGATCGAAGCCGCAGTAGCCGCGAACGGGGCCCGTCGCGAGATGCGCGGCGAGGCCCTCGGTCTGCTGGTAGAGCAGGCCGCGCCACGCGAGTTCTTCGAGCAACGATATGGGCTGAGGCATACTCCAAAGCTAGGCATAGCAGGGCGCCCTGTCACGCACCCCGGGCGGTCAGCTTTGGGATGTCGCGCGTTGCCCCGCTCCTGCAACGGCTCTAGACTTCCCTCTCTGTCATGAAACGTCGCCCGCTCTCCATCTTCCTCGCCGTCATTGCGGTGCTGGGCGCCATCGGCGTCACCGGCCTCGGCATCGGCTGGGCCATGGTCTGCAGCGGCAACAAGTGCCCCTCGCTGGAGCAGCTTGAAAAGTACCAGCCGAAGCAGACGTCCCGCCTCTATGCGGCAGACGGGCGCTTTATCGCCGAAATCGGCCTGGAGCGGCGGACCCTCGTGAAGCTCGACCAGATCCCGAAGCACGTGCAGCAAGCGTTCGTGATCACCGAGGACAAACGCTTCTACCATCACGGTGGGATCGATTTCTCTCGTATCTTCGGTGCGGTCCTGGCCAATGTGCGGAATCGCGGCATTTCGCAGGGTTTCTCCACCATCACGATGCAGCTCGCGCGCAACCTGTTCCCCGAGAACCTCAAGGCGCGCGAAAAGACGCTCACCCGCAAGCTCCGCGAGGCGAAGGTCGCACGCGCCATCGAGGCCAAGTACTCCAAAGATCGGATCCTCGAGCTTTATCTCAATCAGATCTATCTTGGCAACGGTGCTTACGGCGTGGAGTCAGCCGCCCATCGCTACTTCGGCAAGTCGGTCAAAGATCTGAACGTTGCCGAAGCAGCGACTCTCGCCTCGCTCCCCAAAGCGCCGGAGCGCTACAACCCGCGCCGCTTCCCGGACCGTGCGGTGCAGCGCCGCAACACGGTGGTTGAGCTCATGCGGCGCGCGAGCGCCATCGGCGATGCCGACGCCTCGCTGGCAAGCGCCTTTCCACTCCGTCTCTCGCGGAAGCGCGGCGGCACCAGCGAAGTCGCGCCGTACTTCGTGGACTGGGTGCGGCGCGCGCTCGACGAGCGCTTCGGAAAAGATCTCTATCAGAAGCCGCTCAAGGTATTCACCACGCTCGACCTCGACCTCCAGGGTTCGGCTGAGCGCGCGCTGGATCGCCAGCTCCGCGCAGTCGAGGCGGGGCAGTGGGGGCCCTTCCCCCACCGCACCTACGAGCAGTGGCTCGCGCGCGGCGGTTCGAACGCTCCCGATGACACGGTCGCTTCGCCCTACCTGCAAGGCGCATTCGTCGCGCTCGATCCCCGCACGGGCGCGGTGCGCGCGTTGGTCGGTGGACGCGACTACGATGATTCCAAGTTCGATCGCGCCACGCAGGGCCTCCGGCAGCCGGGCTCGACCTTCAAGCCCATTGTCTACTCCACAGCGATTCAGGCCGGCCGGCCACCGAGTTACATGGTGGATGACTCGCCGCTTGAAATGGCGCAGCTCGACCCCAACAAGCCGTGGACACCGCAGAACTTCGACCTGAAGTTCTGGGGCCCAATGACCATGCGGCACGGTCTCTACGAATCGCGCAACATGATCGCGATTCGCGTCGGCATGGAAGTCGGAGAGCAGAATGTGGTGGAGATGGCCAAGAAGTTCGGCATCACGACGCCCGTGCCCCCCTATCCCTCGGTCCACATCGGCTCGGCCGATGTCTATCCGCTCGAGATGATTGCCTCCTACTCGGTGTTCTCCAACCTCGGGTGGCGCGTCCCGCCGACTCCGATCGTGCGGGTCGAAGACGAAAAGGGGAAAGTGCTGTACAAGCCGCAGCCCGAGCGCGAAGAAGTGCTCTCGCGCGAAGAAGCGTGGCTCATGGTGGACATGATGAAGGACGTCATTCGGAAAGGCACCGCATTCGGCAGCGTGGGGCAGTACTTCCGCATCCCCGCCGGCGGCAAGACGGGCACCACCAACGACGGCACCAACGTGTGGTTCGTGGGCTACACCGCGGATCTCGTCGCCGGCGTCTGGATGGGGCTCGACAAACCGCAGACCATCATGAAAAACGCCCAAGGCGGTCGGCTCGCCGCCCCCGCATGGACGGCCTTCATGCGCGAAGTCTACGAGCGGAAGCCAACCCCGCCCGACTGGCCGCGCCCCGCAGCGATCACCGCGCGGAACATCGACGCGGGCACGGGTCTGTTGCACGGCCCCGCATGCCCCAACGAAGACGCCTACACGGACTACTTCATTCCAGGCACCGAACCGACGCGCTACTGCCCGCCGCGCACCACCGTCGTAAGCAAAAAGAACCCATGAGTGATCGCGTGGCGTTGCCCGAACAGGTGCGCTACCACGCCAAGTGGGTCCTGCCGATTACGGCGCCTGCCATCGAGAACGGCACCGTCATCGTCGAGGGAGAAAAAATCGTCTGGGTCGGCCCGCGTCAGCACGCGCCGCCCAACGGCGACAACGTCCGCGGCAACGTCCGCGACGACGAACTCGGAGACGCTATCCTCCTCCCGGGGCTCGTCAACACCCACACGCATCTCGACCTCACCGTCATGCGTGGCCTGCTCGAAGGACTGTCGTTCTTTCCTTGGATTCGCGCGCTCACCGCGGCGCGGACGGACGTCCTCAATTCCACGACCCTCCTCGACAGCGCCCGACTCGGCGTGATCGAAGGGCTGCAGCACGGCATCACCACCTACGCCGACACCGCGCCTGATCCCGCCGGCTTCGATGCCATGCGCGAACTCGGCGTCCGTGGAATTTTTTATCACGAAACCTTCGGCCCCGATCCCGCACAGTGCGACCGCGCGGTCGACGATCTGCGCCGCACGATCCGCGCACTCCGCCCCAAGGCCTCGCCACTCGTTGGACTCGGGGTCTCACCTCACGCGCCCTACTCGGTGAGCGACGAACTCTTCACCGCGGTCGCCAAGCTCGCGGTCGAACTGCAGCTCCCGCTCGCCACGCATATTGCCGAGAGCGAAGAAGAACAGTCGCTCGTGGTCGACGGCGATGGGGCCTTCGCGGCCTTCCTCAACGGGCGGAACATCCCCGTGCATCCGCGCGGTCGCTCCCCCATCGCGATGCTGGAGCGGTGTGGCGTGCTGTCGCCGCGCACATTGCTCATCCATGCCGTGCGTACCGACGCAACTGACCGCGCCACGATTGCGGCTCATGGCTGCGGCGTTGCCCACTGTCCCGCGTCCAACGCGAAGCTTGGCCACGGTATCGCCCCTCTCGTAGCCATGCTCGAGGCGGGGATCCATGTGGGCTTGGGTTCCGATTCCATGGCGAGCAATAACCAGATGGATCTGATCGCCGAGGGACGGCTGGCGATGCTCGCGCAACGCGCCACCGCCAAGCGCGACGACGTGCTCGATGCCCGGACCATGGTCGAGATTGCCACACTGGGCGGTGCGAAGGCGCTGGGGCTGGCCGGCACCATTGGTTCGCTCGAGCCAGGCAAGGCGGCCGATCTCGCAGCATTCACGATTCCGGTTGGTGCGAATCCCGTCTACGATCCGTACGACGCCGTGATCTGGTCGATGGCCGGTACGCCGGCGGTGCGGGTCGTTGTGGCAGGACACGAACGTCTCCGGGACGGCGAGGTCGTGGGCTACGACACCACGACTATCCTCACGCGCGTGACAGCAACCGCGGCACGGCTCGCCGCGTGGAAAGCGCAGCGCTCCTCGCGCTCCTCGCGCTCCTCGCGCTCCTCGCCCTCGAGCGACTCCGCGACTCCTCGGTAACACGGCTGTGACCGTCGCCACGCTAGCGCCCGCTGAGGTCCGGGATGTAGCTTTCGCGCGTACCCTCAGACTAGCGATGCTGTGACGAAGAATACGGGACCCACTGCGCGGATTTGGCGAGACGGAACACTCGTAGAGTGGGCCGACGCCACTGTGCACGTCATGGCGCACGCCCTCCATTACGGATCGAGCGTGTTCGAAGGCATGCGTTGCTATCAAACCCCTGAGGCGGGTGCCGTCTTCCGGCTGCGCGACCATATGCGCCGCCTCAAGGATTCGGCCAAGATCTATCGGCTTGAGACCAAGTGGAGCATCGACGAACTCTGCGATGCCAGCGTGCAGACCATCGCCGCCAACGGCCTGCGCCACTGCTATATCCGGCCGATTATCATGCGCACCGGCGAGAACATGGGGATCTGGCCGAAGAACGCGCCGATCGAAACCATGATCATCTGCTGGAACATGGGTTCGTACTTTGGCGACGAAGCGCTCCTCACGGGAACTGACGTCCGAGTGGCGAGCTGGCGCCGTGCGGCCCCCAACACCTTCCCCGCGCTGGCGAAGGCTGGTGGCAACTACCTGAACTCGCAGCTCACCAAGATCGAGGCCAAGGCCGACGATTACGCCGAAGGCATTATGCTCGACTCGGCAGGATTCGTGGCGGAAGGCAGCGGTGAGAATCTGTTCGTGGTGCGCGACGGCGTCATCTACACGGCGCCGCTGAGTTCAGGAATTCTTCACGGCATCACACGCGACTCCATCATGCGGATCGCGGCCGACCTCGGCTACACCGTCCGCGAGATGGTGATGCCGCGTGAGTTCCTATACATCGTGGACGAAGCGTTCTTCTGCGGCACCGCCGCCGAGATCACGCCGATCCGGTCGATTGATCAGCTCCCTGTGGGTCTTGGGGTCCCAGGGCCTGTGTACAAGGCCATTAGTGAACGTTTTATGGGGATTGTGAAGGGGGTGCTCCCCGACCCGTACGGTTGGCTCACCGCGGTGCCGCTCCCACCCACGGCGGCGAGTAGTAGGTGACAGCCCGCGAGGAGCGGCGCTGTCGTGTCTCCAAACGGAGGATCACGTGATCGCTGGCTGTCTCGCGCTCAACTCGTCGTTCGAGCCACTCACCATGGTGCCACTGCGCCGTGCGCTGCGCTTGGTGATTGATGGTAAGGCCGAGGTCGTAGAAGCTGACCTGGATGCGCTGGTGCGCTCCGAGCGTTTGGCCTATCCGCGCCCGCTCGTGATCCGACTCACCAAGTTCATTCATGTGCCGCGTCGATTCCGGCGACAGGTCACGAACACCTTTCTCTTCGCCCGCGACGATTACGCCTGCCAGTATTGCGGACGCACAAACAGCGCGCTGCGCCAGCGTGAATCACTCACGCGTGATCATGTCGTGCCGCTGTCGCGCGGTGGCCTCAATGTCTGGACCAACGTTGTCACGGCGTGCTCCAGCTGCAATACGCGCAAGGCGGACCGGCTGCCGGAGGAGATCGGCATGCATCCCAAGCACGCGCCGGTGGAGCCGCACTTTGTGCACCTCTCCTGGGCGGTGCGTCGGCTCACGCCGGCGCAGGCGAAGTACATTCGCATGTTCTACGGCGCGGGGATGCTCGAGCAACTCGAAGCGCTGGAGCAAGTGCCGGCTCGCGCTACGGCACGCGGAACATCGGGGTACTAGCCTCATACTCGGCTGACTCGCTGCCAAGCAGCTTTGCCGCTACGGTGCGCAGCCCACGTGTGATGATCGTGCCCGGGCTTGCCGCTCCGGTGAGCCCGGGTTGCAGGTCGCCGCGCAACCACCGTTCGACCTCATCGAGATCCGTGAGACTCAACATCTTCGTCTCCAGCGTGACCAAATAATACTGTCGACGGCGCACCGAGAGCGCGGTGATGGCTACACGCGTGCGCCGCGCCACAGCCCCCTCCGCATCCTCGATTCGTGCGTACTTGCCGAGCGACAGCGGGCGGTCGTTGACGAGCTGAATAACCTCGTATTGCTTATCCATCGCCGTGTAGCGCACCACCACGTCGTATTCCGTGGTCCGCTCGATGTGATTGATTATCGATCCTTCGGACCAGAGCTCCACTCTGAAGTGCAGACGGAGCGGGAAGCTCGCCGCGAGCAGCTCGCGTACCTTGCTCAAGGACAACATGTTGCGGGCTTGCACCACTGGCCCGGTGGCAGCAATCTGCGAGGCCTCCGGCAAGACAATTTCCAGCGTCGGGCGCTGCTGCGCCTGCAGCAAGATCCCGTGCCCAAGCGTGACCGCTAGGGCGAGCGCGAACAGGGGAGGGCTGGGTTTCCGCACGTGCTAGAACCGACGCTCCAAGCGCATGAAGAAGCGTGCGGGTTCGGCCGCATCGCTCACCGCCTTCGCCCAATAGAAGCCTAGGCCACCGAAGTCGAGGCCGATGCCGATGTCCCGCTTGAAAGAGTTCAGGGCAGGGAGGTGTGCCTGATCGACGAGGACGCCGCCATTGCCGGTCCCCACATTCCAGCCACGCCCCGCGTCGGCGAATAGCACCCACTGCGCTTCGCGGTTGAGCCCAGGGCGCCACCATTCGTCGCCCGCATCGTCGCGAAAGATTCCGGAAAACAGTCGCGAGCGAAGCTCCACCTGCGCCAGCGCCATGCGGTCGCAGAATCCCGGCGTACCGAACAGCGTGTTGCCCGTCGAACAGTTCAGCACGTCGGGCACGAGTGAGGTTTCGCGAAAGCCAAAGCCGGGCAACGTGCCCGGGCCGCCGAGCGCCATGCGCTTTTGCAGGGGGAGCGCGTCTCCGCTGATCCAGCCGCCGCCGACAAGGCGAAGATTCAAGAAGGTGTGCGGCGAAATCCGGTTGTAACGGCGCAGATCCACCATGCCGCGGGTGTAGTTCACCGGCTTGGTGAGGCCGCCGGTGCACAGGGCGAGCGTCTGTACCGGGCACGCCGATTGTGGCGAGGTCAGCGTGCCGATGCCATTCTCCCAGTCAACGGTCGCATACCACCCTGACCACGCCGACCGCTGTTTCTCGCGCGTGTCGATACGGGTGCGGACCGAGAGCAGGTGCATCGCACCGACGGCCTCGAGCGGATTGTCCCGCCACGGTTCACTGCCGCGCAACAGCGACCATGGATTGCGCGCGGCGACATTGCCCCACTGTTCGGCGCTGAAGGCCACTGTGAGGTCAGCCTCGTCCGTGGCTTGGAGTCGCACGAACCCTTCCCCGCCATGCCTCGCGTAGTAGTCACGATAGTCTCGGTGCAGCAGTGCGGACGACAGCCCGACTTCGCCATCGCTCAGTTGCCATGACTCAGTTGGTTGGACGACGTCAAACGCGTGCGCGCCGAGCACGACACTCCACGGCTTTCCGAACTGCGCTTCAACACGAGCATCGTGCCCGAGTGTGCTGTTGCCCCACCGCACGGGATCCGCAGTGCGCACCACTCCGAACGCTTCGACGTTGATCTTTCCCCAATCGGTTATCCGGCGGAACCGTGGCCCAGCGACGAACGACCACCCTTCCACCCGATTGTACGCGCGCGACGCGACGTAGAAGAAATCGGTGTAGGCCTCGCCGCGACGAAATTCGTGGCGAATACTGCGGCGCGCCCACCAGCTGTCATCGTGCGTCGCGTCGCTTTCGGCGACGAGCGTGCCCCCCTCGAGGTGGTAGCGCAGCAACTCCGCTTGGACCCGAATCTCCCCGCCGATTGTCGCACTGTCCTGTCCGGTGATGGTTCCACCAATCACGATGAGCTGCTGCGCAATCGTGGCGCCTGGCGCGAGCCGCACATCGGCGTTGATGGCCACCACGGAGCCGCGCACGGTTCCCGCAATCGTGACCGGTCCATTGAGTACGGCCACATCGCCCGTCGTAGTCGTGCCGCGCGCGAGATCCCAGGCGCCATTCGCACGTGTCGTCGGCGCGGCGTTGTAGAGGTCGGTCGCGGTGCGCGCGATGCTCGACAGCCGCACGCCGTTGTCATCGGCACGATTCTGCGCAGCGAGCGGGAGCGCGCCGTACATCAGGGTGCCGTACAGTAGCGTGATGGCCATCCCCCACGCGCTGGGGGCCCATCGCACCTTCCGTCTGCGTGGTGTCATATGCGCTCCAGGTGTTGCGTGCACAGCCGCGTTGCTCTCAGTGGGTTAATCTCCAAGCGCCGTGAGCCCGAGTCGCTTCATCCGGCGATACAGGTTCGGACGGTCAGTGTTCAGTCGTCGTGCGGCTTCGGCTACGACGCCATGCGCTGCCGAGAGTGCGCGGCTGATCAGTAACTTCTCGTGCTCGTCGAGCGCATCGCTCAATGTCAGTTCCGGCTGGAGTAAGTCTGGGAGGGCGGGGCTCAGCCCCACCTGGCCTGTCTCACTCAGCGGCAGCACCGCACGCACCTCCGCGATGCCAATCGGCGCCCCCGCGTGCAGGATCGACAACCGTTCGACGATGTTGGCAAGCTCGCGCACATTGCCGGGCCAACGATGGCGCATGAAATACTGAATGGCCTCGTCGGTCCATACCGGTGCTGCTTGGCCAGAGCGCTGGCGCTGCAGGGCGGCAAAGTGACGCACCAGCGCCGGAATGTCCGACGGGCGCTCGCGGAGCGGTGGCACTGAGACGGGAATCACATTCAGGCGGAAATAGAGATCCTCGCGGAACTGTCCGGTACGCACCGCACGTTCGAGGTCGCGATTCGTCGCCGCCACGATCCGCACGTCGACCCGAATCGGGGTCCCGCCGCCAACGCGTTCAATCTCCTTGGCTTCAATCGCGCGCAGCAGTTTCGCCTGTGCGTCCGCCCCGAGGTCCCCGACTTCGTCGAGCAGAAGTGTCCCGGTGTGGGCGAGTTCAAAACGTCCGAGCCGGCGATCCGTGGCACCCGTAAAGGCACCGCGCTCGTGCCCGAACATCTCACTTTCCAACAAGTCGCGCGGAATCGCCGCGCAGTTCACGCGCACGAACGGCCGCTCACGCCGAGGGCTTCCGGCATGAATCGCCGCGGCCACCAACTCCTTACCGGTTCCGCTCTCGCCCGTAATCAGCACACGGGCGTCGCTCGGGGCCACACGCGCGATCATAGCGCGTAGCGCATGCATTGCGGAACTCTCGCCAACCAACTCCCCCGCTAATCCGAGGTCAGCGCGCAACGTAGTTCGTTCGCGGCGGGCCAAGCGAAGCTCGAGCGCACTGTTGATCGCCACCAGCACACCCTCGGGACTCAAGGGCTTCTCGAGAAAGTTCACGGCACCCAAGCGCGTGGCTTTCACGGCGTCAGCCAGGCCGGCCCGGCCGCTCATCATCACGACCGGAAGGTCGGGATAGGCGGCGCGAAGCCGCTCGAGAACCGCCATGCCGTCCAGAAGACCGGGAATCATCAGGTCGAGCAGGACTAAATCCGGTTCAGACTCCGTCGCCTGTGCGACCCCCGTCGCGCCATCCGGGGCCTCGCGCACTTCGAATCCCTCAGAGGCAAGCAGCGCCCCCACCATGCGGCGGATGTTCGGCTCGTCGTCGATAATCAGTACGGAGGCCATAGGTCAGCGCACCGCCGGCAACACCAAACGAATCTCCGTGCCCTTTCCCACGGTGCTCTCCGCTTCCACCGTCCCGCTGTGCGCGACCATCGTTTGCTTCACGATGGCAAGCCCCAGCCCCGTTCCACCGGTCTTATCTGTCACGTACGGATCCCAAATCCGATCCAGTCGCTCGGGCGTGATCCCAACCCCGTGATCACGCACGGCGACCACCACCGACGTACCAGCGGTCGCCCGCCGCAAGCACACACTCACCGCGAGTCGCGGATCCTCCTGGGTCGCCTGCACGGCGTTCAAGAGAATATTGGTCAACGCCCGACTCAACGCGTCGTATTGCCCCGTCACGTGCGGGAGTGCGTCCGCCACGTCGACCGCGCACTGCACATGGCTCGGCACCGCGGTACGCGTCACCGCACGCACGAGTTCACCCATATCTACCTCGGAAACCGGACCCTCAGGGAGTCGACCAAACTGCGCAAAACTTGTCGCCATGGCGTCGAGCCGCGCGGACTCTGAATCCAAGACCTCCACCACCTCAGCCAGTTCCGGTCCGACTTTCCGCTTGAGTTGGGCGACAGCAAAACGAATGGGCGTCAGCGGGTTCTTGAGTTCGTGCGCCACCTGCCGCGCGGATTCTCGAAATGCTTCGAGTCGCTCTGCCTCAACGGCCGCCCGACGCCCCGCGGCGAGTCCGAGCTCCATCTGTCGCATCTCCGACCGCAGGACCTCAAACTCCGGCGCGCCGCGCCCGTGGCTCGCGGGCAGCGGTTCCCCGCGTCGCACGAGCGCCGTCCACCGCACCAGCTCCGTCAGCGGTCGACTGAGCTGCCGACTCAGGTGCCCCGCCGCGCGCGACGCCAGAAAGGTTAGAACCGCGAGCAACAGTGTGCCCAGCACCAACAGCGCTGGGATCCCCTGTCGCGACAGGAATCCAAACCGTTCGGCGTTGGTCAGCGACCGCGCGAGTTCCCCCTCGTGCGCCGCAATCGCCGCCGAGTCCGCGGCCGACTTTGCCTCTCGACGAGCGATCGAGATCGTGGCCGCCCCAGTCGAGGCGGCTTGCTCCCAGGCAGCCGTTCCATCGATTTTCCCAAGGAAACCGACAATCGTCGCTCCCCACGCCAAAGTCAGCACAATCGCCGGTACAAAGGCGAAAAGCGCCAAAATGACGAATAGTCGGGAACGGAAGCCGAGTCGTTTCAACACAGGTCTCTACGGCCCTGGGGCTGGGAGGGTTTCGATTAGGAACATATGGAGGGGCCAGACCCCCGTCGAGGTGACAAACCCCCGGCCGCTCACTAGGTTCTATAGTACGGAGCGCCGAGCGCATCGATGATTGTGCTGGGCCTTGGGCCCCGACCATCGGTACGCCCGGCGCCTCGGGGACACCGCGAGGGATACGGCGTCCGCGCCACCAAGCGTTGTTCGGCCCTCGTGGGTAGCTCAGGTGCATCAGCACCGGGCCCATGAGAAGCATGCCGGACCACCGGATGGGCGCGCTCGCCCCCCTCACATACATATGGGAGCTGCCGCATCGCGCAGACCATTGGGCTAGACGCCCGAGGGCGCGTCGCATGCTCCCGCATCGGCGAACAGCCGGAGACAAGTTGACCGACATGGCACGACATTCACACATCGCCCAGGTGCGGGCGCCCATCGCACCAATGCATCGCGGCCCACAGGCGGTCGCACACAGCGGAATCGGCGGGATCGTCCACGCCCCGAACGCGGCCCTCCTCATCGATTTTGACAACGTCACGATGGGGATCCGCTCTGACCTTGGTCAGGAGCTCCGGAACCTCCTCGGCTCCGACATCATCAAGGGGAAGGTCGCCGTCCAGCGTGCCTACGCCGACTGGCGTCGCTATCCGCAGTACATCGTGCCGCTCGCCGAGTCCTCGATCGACATGATCATGGCTCCGGCCTACGGCTCGGCAAAGAAGAATGCCACCGACATCCGCCTCGCGATCGACGCCATGGAGCTCGTCTTCACGCGTCCCGAGATCGGCACCTTCATCCTCCTTTCGGGCGACTCGGACTTCTCGAGCCTCGTGATGAAGATCAAGGAATACGGCAAGTACGTGATCGGCGTCGGGATCCGTGAGTCGTCGAGTGATTTGCTCGTGCAGAACTGCGACGAGTACTACTCCTACAACGCCCTCGCCGGACTGGTGAAGGCGGGCGAAGAGAGCAACGGTCAGAAGCGCGATCCGTGGGAGCTCGTCACCGAGTCGATCGACCGCATGGTGCGCAACGGCGACGTCATGCGCAGCGACCGCCTCAAGCAGGTGATGCAGGAAATCGACAGCACCTTTGACGAGAAGGATTTGAACTTCTCTAAGTTCTCCAAGTTCTGTCTCGAGGCTGCACAGAAGGGACTGCTGATCGCGAACAAACTCGACAACGGTCAGCTCGAGGTCTCGCCAGCCACTGGTGCCAAGGTCGCACCAGCCGCTGCGTCACGTGATGCGTCACGTGATGCGTCGCCTGCCGGCGAAGGCGCCGAAGCGCTCGAAGGTCGCGAAGGCCGCGGGGGCCGTCGTGGCCGTCGCGGTGGTCGCGGACGCAACCGTCGTGATCGTGACGAAGCGCCGACGGGCACCACAGCGGACGGCGTGGCTGTCGCCGCTTCGGTCGCTTCGGTTGCTTCAGTTGCGACGACGGAAGGCATCACGGACTCGACGGTTGCTAATACGGCTCCGTCCGCCGCACCGCGCCGTGGTCGCGAGCCGCGTCACCAGCGCACGCCACACGCGGCGCAGGCGCTGCGCGTCACACATGCAACTCATGCCGCTGATGCCACGATTGGGTCGACGGGAATCCGGCTCACCCGCGACGAAGCGTTCGCACTCGTGAAGGACGCCGTCACGGCGCTCGTCGCGGGCGACGATGCGGTGCCGAGCGAGCGCGTGCGCGAAAAGGCGTTTGCGATTCTCGCGCGCGACAGCGAGTCGTTGAGTGAGCGTAACTTCGCGCGCATCCTGCGCGATGCGCACGACGGGAACGTCGTGGATCTGCGCAAGCGTGGCGACGCCTTCGAAGTGGCGCTCGCCGCCAACGTGCCCAGTGTCTCCGACCAGCTCAACGAGAAGGAGGCCGCGCTCAAGGCGGTTGCCGATCGCGAGAAGGCTGCGAACACACCGGTCGTACCGCGGGGCATGGGTCCGCGCAGCGCGCCGGGCCGCCCGGGTCGTGGCGGTCCTGCCAAGGGCGTACTGCCACCCGACTTCCTGCTGATTGGCGTCGTCGACGACACGCCGGCCCCGAAGGCTGTGCCTGTTGTTGACGTTGCTCCCGCCGCGAAGGCCCGCGCGTCAAAGCCGGCCGCGCAGCCGGCAGCTGCAAAGCCCGCTGCAAAGTCCGCTGCAAAGTCCGCTGCAAAGCCAGCCACCAAGGCCAAGTCGGCCGCGAAGCCGGCAGCTGCAAAGCCCGCTGCCAAGGCAAAGACGGCAGCGAAGGCTGCGTCAAAGGGCAAGAAGGGATAATCGCAACGAGCAGTAGAACGCGCGGCATGCCCGCGCGGTGCCTTGAACGAAACACCGAGCAGGTCGCTAGCGACCTGCTCGGTGTCGTTTATGGGTGTAGCCGAGGCGCGTGCGCGCGTCGCGTGTGCGCGTCGCGTGTGCGCGTCGCGTGTGCGCGTCGCGTGTGCGCGTCGCGTGTGCGCTAGAAACCCTTGTCGCTCGAACGCCCAAAGTTGTAGCGCAGTCCGAACGAGGCCGTATAGCCCACCCCGTCGCCGTTGATTAGCGAGCTGCCGGCGCCCTTCGTCGGCATGATCGTCGCCTGCACGTATGGCGCCCAGTTGCCCATGAGCACCATCGCGCCGACGGAGCCGAACAGCCGGCCACTCGACTTGGCGGTGTTGATGGCGCTATTCACAGAATCTCGCTGCGCCGTGGTGGCATACGACCGCACGCTGTCCGTCGCGGTGCCCACCAAGTTGAGTGAATATCCAATCTCGAAATACGGTTTGAAATCCCCAGCCGCAGGGGACAGCATCGCAACGCCAAAGCCCACACGACGCAAGTCGGCGATCGAAACCAGTCGCGGTGCCGCCATACCCGTGATCGACAACTGCGACGAGCTCGTAAAGACGGACTGTTCTGCAAATACATGGAGCGCAACCGCAGAGCGAGTGATAAACCACTCAGCGCCCGCCGTTGGGCTATTCACTCGTTCGACATTGGTGCGGAGCGACGTTCCACCGCCATAGACTCCCCAGAACCAGGAGTCCTGCCACTTCTGCGGAGCCACCGGCGGAGCCACCGGCGGAGCCTGCTGGGCGTGCACGGTGCTTGGGGGCAGCATGGCCGCGACCACAGTCAGGGACAGCAGGCTACGGCGGATCGATCGCATGGCCAACCTCTCGTGAATGGCGTCTAGAACACGGGCACGTGAACAGCCGGGCGGCCCGCGAAGGCCTCCCAGTAGTTCATAATTGGGACGATGTGCGAGCCACGAGGGTCACGCCACGAGGGGACGCCGCCCGCGTCCGCCGCTCAGCCTAGGGGGACCCCGCGGCGACGCCGGCGGGGATATCCCCCGGGGTTACTTCAGAATACCGACCTGTTCCGCGACCTTCCGGATCACCCGAACGGCATGATCGAGGTCGTCACGCGTGTGCGCTGCCGACACCTGGCACCGCAGACGGGCTGTCCCGTGCGGCACGACGGGGAATCCAAATCCTGTAATAAAGATCCCTTCATTGAGCAGCATTTCGCTCATCCGGATCGCGGCAGCAGTCTCGCCCACGATAATCGGTACAATCGGGGTTTCACCGTCCAGCGGCTTCAACCCAGCCTCAATCAGTGACGCACGAAAGTGCTGCGCGTTCTCGTGCAGCTTGGTCACACGCTCGGGATGCTGCTCGATAAACTCCACGGCTGCCAGTGCACTCGCGGTGATCGTCGGTGCCAGCGCGTTGGAGAACAGCTGCGGACGCGACCGCTGCGTGAGCATGTCGCACAACGCCGCCGGGCCGGCCACAAAGCCACCGGCAGCCCCACCTAAGGCCTTCCCGAGCGTCGAGGTGATGATATCCACCTCACCCACCACCCCGAAATGCTCTGCGGTACCACGCCCCGTGGCGCCCAGCACGCCAGTGGCGTGCGAGTCGTCCATGATCAGCACGGCATTGTGGTCGCGCGCGATCTGCAGGAGCTGCGGCAGCTTGGCGACGCTCCCTTCCATGGAGAAGACGCCATCGGTCCAAATGAGTCGACGCTTGGCCGACGCATTGGCCTTGAGCTTCTCCACCAGTTCGTCGAGATCGCCATGCTTGTACACAGCAGTCGTGCACTTGGTGATCGACTTGGCCAAGCGAATCGAATCAATAATCGAGGCATGGTTCAGCGCATCGGACACCACAAAATCCCCTTCCTCCACCACCGTCGCCGTGAGCCCCTCGTTGGCATTCCACGCTGACACAAACGACATCGCCGCCGGCGTGCCCACGAACCGCGCGAGCGCCGTCTCCAACTCACGATGCACCGTGAACGTCCCACAGATAAAGCGGACGCTCCCCGTGCCGGCTCCGTACTTGTGCAGGGCATCAAGCCCCGCCTGCACCACACTGGGCTCGTTGCACAGGCCGAGGTAGTTATTGGACGACATGATCAGGACTTCGCCGCGCCCTTCCATCTGGACGCGCGCCGACTGCGGCGAGTCCAGATAGTTCAGCGTCTTGTAGACCTTGTCGGCCTTGAGCTGCGCGATCCGTCCCTCGAGATCCGCCGCAAATCCGGCATTGAGCGCCATAGTTATGCGACCTCGAAGATGACTTTGCCCGCCTCGCCCGACTTGATAGCCGCAATCGCCTCGGCGTGCTGCTCAAGTGGGAACCGATGCGTGATCACCGGCGTCGGGTCGAACTGCCCCGAGCGCAGGAACTGCGTGATCTGGATCCAGGTGTCATACATCCGACGCCCGACTACGCCGTATACGGTGATTCCCTTGAAAATCACCTCGGTGGCAAAGTCCACATCCATAGGATTCGACGGAATGCCAAGCATCTGCACTCGGCCGCCGACGCGCACCAGTTTGAACGCCTGATGGATCGCCGCGGGAACTCCGCTCATCTCGAGCACGACATCGACGCCGAGTCCGTCGGTGGCGGCGCGAACCGCCGCTTCCGCCTCTGACGGGTGCACGGCTGACTTGGCGCCCATGGCGCGCGCCAGTTCGAGTCGCTTGGGATTCACATCGCTGGCGACGATGTGCGAGGCGCCAGCGGCCTTTGCGATCCCGACGGCAAAAATCCCGATCGGGCCGCAGCCGGTGACCAGCACCGTCTTTCCCGGGAGATTCGTGTCGTGGAGCGCCGTATGGAAGGCGTTGCCCATGGGATCGTGGATGCCGCCGATCTCGAAGGGGATGTTGTCGTCCAGGTGCCAGACATTGCTGGCCGGCATCGCAATGAACTCCGCGAAGCACCCATCGCGGTCCACGCCAATGATCTTGGTGTTCGGGCAGACGTGGCCATTCCCCGTTCGGCAGAGATGGCATCGTCCGCAGACGATATGCCCCTCGGCGGTCACGCGGTCGCCAATCGTGACGTCCGTGACGAGCGAGCCGACCTCGGCCACCTCGCCCGCGAACTCATGGCCGACGGTGAACGATGGCTTGCATCGCCCGCTGGCCCACGCGTCCCAGTCGTGAATGTGGACGTCGGTACCGCACACACCGGCACGACGCACCTTGATAAGAACTTCGTCAGCCCGGATAGTCGGCACGGGCACTTCCTTGAGGACGAATCCCGGCGCGCGGGATTCTTTTACGAGCGCTTTCATAGGTATGAAAACTGGTAAGAGGTGCGGCGTGGCGTAAGTGAGACCGGACATCGAGGCCAGAATGTTCAAGCGGCCGCGCGCTGATTCGTCGATGATCGAAGGTGGTCCGTCGACCGCATTTGTGGAACCGCACGCAACCGGAACGCTCGCGACGCACCTTTTGCGCGACATAAATTTTTCGTCATCCAGCCAGGGTTGGCCATCGCAAAGTCCGCCTGACGGCCGTGAAACGGAACACGCGACAACTGTTGGTGATCGGTGGCGCGCGGTTGGTGGTGACCGCGGTGCACATCACGCGTGATGTGTGGTGAGAAAAATAAAACCGTGTGTTTTCCCTCTGAAAAACACAATTACACTACGTGCGATGTGCGCACATTTTTTTCGCGCGATGCGACGCCGCACAGAACACGCATCATCAATTCGTCAGTTCGCCGTGTTCGATTTCATGGTTCGTATGCGCACCAACGGTCGATCCATCGATCGCCGCGCGGGACCGGAGATTTCCGGTAACCTGCCGGTGGTACTTGCGCGAACTCGAACTTCGTACAATTGTCTATACAGGAAACACGAACGATTGTAGTATTGGAAAGACGCACGACACGAATTTTTGCGGCGCGATGTTGGTGCCGATACTGATAACGAAGGACAAGAACTTCACGCGCCTGATCGAGGCCGTGTCACCAGCGGGGCCGCAAATCATCGCGGTTTCGAGCCCAGCGATCCACCGGGGGATCGCCAGGGGAATACAATCCTTTTCAAGGAGCTTGCACCATGGCTGCCAAGAAGAAGGCTGCAAAGAAGAAGGCCGCGCCGAAGAAGAAGGCCGCGAAGAAGAAGTAGTTTTTGCTTCAAAGCACAGAGGGGAACCAGCGCAAGCTGGCTCCCCTCTGTTCTTTTTGGTGGGGTGAACGTCAGAATTGCAAAGAGGGCGCGCCCCGGCTGGGAGCGCGCCCTCATTTCATGCCCTGCCGAATCAGGCGGCTAAAATCGCCTCGGCCGGATCCAGCTCGCTGAGCGGAACCGGAGCCCACTCGTAGGACAACACCCGCGGCGATTCCTCAACCGGCGTGCCAAAGGACAGGATAATTCCCACCGGCTCGAGGTCCATCTCCACCTTGCGCGACCGTGCCATGTGATCCTCCGAGGGCTGAGCCGCCTAGCCTCCTATATAAGAAGGACGCCGCAGCTGTTCTCTGGGGGATATTGCATAGACGGTGCCATCCGCTGGAAATGTGTAAGGTGTTGCAGTGTATTGAGTTAAAAGAAAAACACCGGCTCGTAAGCGGCCGGTGTGTTGCAGAGAGACACGTTCGATGTGCTGTCGGGCGTGTCAATTCGTTACGATTTGTGCTTTTTGGCGAGGAATGTACGGGCCTCGCCAGCTTCCCGATGGAAGGACACGTCCCAGCCCGACTTATATGAAGCGCGGAGTTCGTCCTCGCTAATTGCTTCCTGGCCGGCGATGATCGTTTCCACCAGGTGCACGCCGCCATCGGTCGTGGCCGACTGCAACAGTGCAATGACCTGCGACCGCTCAATGCCCGACAAACCAGCAAATGCCGCCGGCGTGCAGACTACCGCCGCGATTTGTCCTTCGGGAGCCCACTGCCAAAGCGATGTGGTGACGCCGCGCACGCGACTGTCCAGCCCTTCGTCGGCGGCCGCACTCAAGACGCGTTCCACCATGTCGTGTTCGGGCTCAAGCACCGTCACCTGACAGCCATTGGCGGCGAGATACAGCGACGACCCCTGCACGCGCGCGCCCGTGACCACCACTTGGGCGCTGACAGAGTCTGTGGTGAGCGCATACGCGAGTGGTGTGTCGGCGCGCAGGCCCCAGTGCTCCGGATTCTTTGGCTCGGATGCGTTGCGCAACAACCGCCGACGCCAGACTTCGAAGCTCGGAAGCTTGAGGCGCACCATGATGATCCGGTTCACTTCATCCGCGAGGAGCATCTCGCGAATGCCAATCTGCAGCTCCCCTTCGAGCACTGCGCTCGCGGCCGCCGCCAAATCCATCATCTTGGCGTAGCCGACCGTCTCCTTGTACTGCTCGACTTCACGGTCCACGTACAACGTGTACTCGTGTCGTAGCGAGCGTTGTACGCGGAGATTCATGAGGCAGAGGGCGAATGGGGAGAGGCACGACGTTCCCGTGTCCGCAAGCTATAGCAGTCGCACCGAGTCTCAAGTACCCGCTCCGGCGTCATACCTGCCGACAGCATGTATGGCGACTGCGGTGCTACGCCACTGACGCGACGATGGTGGTGTTACGCAGGCTCGACATGCACGGTGACATCGGCAGCGCCAATCGATGTGCGAATGGCCGCTTCCGCCGCATCCGCAAGTTCGTGCGCGGCCGCCACGGGTAGTGCGCCGTCGCAGCGAATCGTCACTTCCGCGAAGAGCATTCCCGAGGCCGTGGTGCGTGATCTCACAGTGGGAACGCCTGCAATTCCGGGAATCGCCGCGACCACGCGCCGAATCTCCTCGGCGTCGACACCGCGCTGATCGACAAGGATCGGCACGGTGACTTTCAAGATCTGATAGCCGCTGTACGCAATCACCGCCGCGACAATCAGCGTGAGCCACGCATCAGCGTTCGGATACCCCAATCGGGCGAGCCACAACGACAGAAACGCAACGGCGGTGACAAAAATGTCACCTCCGGTATGGGCCGCATCAGCGAGCAGGAGCGCGCTCCCAAGGGCACGGCCCCGCTTCTGCTCATACCACACCACCAAAATATTGATCAGCGCGGTGGCGCCAAGGAGCATAAGCTCGAACGCCGTTGGCGTCGCGGGAATCTCGTGATGCACGAGCGTCGTGACCGCGTTGCGCACCAACTCAAAGCACGAAATCGAGAGGAATCCCACAATCACGAGCGCGCCGAGTGTCTCGAATTTGTCGTGGCCGTAGGGGTGATCCTCGTCCGGTCCGCGCGCGGCCAGTGCCACGAGGAGGATCGCGATGACATTGTTCATCGCATCGAGCGCCGACTCAACCGTCGCGCCCACCACCGAGAGCGCCCCCGTTCGTGCGGCCACCACGACTTTGACCCCGACCACGATCACGTTCAGGACCAGGATGACGGCAAGCGTCCGCTGCACAGAGGCGGTGCGGTGTTGCGTCGCGGAAGGCACAGGGGTGGGGGTGGTCACGATGGGATGTTCACCAGCGGGTTGGTGGTCTGTCAATCGGGGAGGGGAAGTTGCCTGAACTACCAGAAGTCGACGAAGCCGCTCGGCGGCTGCGCGAGCGCGTCGTCGGACGCACGATCACGCGGCTTGAGGGGCTCCATCCGTCGCAACGGCGGCAGCTTCCCGCGGCGTCGCGCCGCCATGCGGAGGGGCAGCGCGTTGTCGCGGTGGAGCGTCGCGGGAAGCACCAGCTCGTCTGGCTCGCGAACGGGGCGTCGATCCATGTGCACTTCCTGCTCGACGGCGACTGGTCGTTCACGCCGCTCACGGACGCGCTGCCACGGTTCGCGCGCGTGGCGATCGCCTTGGACGACGGTACGCGCGTCTCGCTCACCGATCCGCGTGCGTTGTGCCTCGTGCGCGTGCACACGGCGGCGCATCCGCCCGTTCTCGCGATCGGCCCCGATGCGGATGACCCAAGCGTTACGGCGGCGTTCTTCAGAGCCAGGCTCGCGCGTCGGCGCGGCGCTATCAAGGGGGCGCTGCTCGACCAGAAGCTCGTGGCGGGGATCGGCAATATTTATGCGGCAGAGGCGCTCTGGCGCGCGCGGATCAGCCCCGAAGCGCCGGCCGACTCACTGAGCGCCGCGCGCGTGTCGCGATTGCTCGCGAGTGTGCGCGACGCCCTCGCCGATGGCGTCGCTCGCGCTCAGCGGTATCGAACCAGTGACCGCGCCGATCGATTTCACGTGTACGATCGCGAGGGCGAACCCTGCGATCGGTGCGGTGCGACCCTCCGGCGCCTGACCCAAGGCGGGCGCTCGACCTGCTTCTGTCCGCGCTGCCAGCAGCGCTGACGCCACACCGTCTGTGACAGCTCGGGAAGGGCTCAGTCCGCAGCTTCGAGGAGCGCGCCCTTCAGGTAACCCGTCTCGGGAATCGTGAGGACCTCCGGATGATCCAGCGGCTGCCCGGTGAGCGAGCGCAGCACCATTCGACGCCCCGCACCAGCGGCCGCATCCTGTAGCATCTCCCAAAAGAGCGGCTTGGTCAGGTGATAACTGCAACTGGCGGAATACAGGATCCCGCCGGGCGTCAGCAGCTTCATCGCATGCAGGTTGATATCTCGGTACGCGCGCACAGCAGCTGGCAGCGACGGCCGATTCTTGGCAAACGCCGGCGGATCTACGACGATCGTGTCGTAGCGCTCTCCATTCCGCAGAGCCTCACGCAGAAACTCAAAAGCGTCTGCCTCCGCACAGGTCACGTTCGTGAAGCCATTGAGCGTGGCATTCTGCGCCGCGCGCGCGAGCGCGGGGCCTGAACTGTCCACAGCGGTCACCGCATCGGCACGCCGCGCGAGGTGCAACGCGAACGACCCGTGATAGCTGAACAGGTCGAGCGCCCGCCCGTGCGCGACGCCCCCCACGAGCACCCGGGCTTCTCGCTGGTCGAGAAACGCCCCGGTTTTCTGCCCCGTGCGCGGCGCGGCCAGATACCGCACTCCATGCTCTAGGACCTCGATCTCGTCGGGCACCGTTCCCCAGAGCGGCTCGACACCGCGCGGGAGTCCCTCGCGATCGCGCAACGCCGCGTCATTTCGGGCGAGCGCCCCCTCGGCGCCAGTGATCGACCGGAGCGCGTCGACGATTTCTGTGCGGTACGCCTCGAGTCCGGCTGACAGCAACTGCACCACGAGCCAACGGTCAAAACGGTCAACCACCAACGAGGGGAGCCCGTCGCCCTCCCCGTGCACCAGTCGACAGGCGTTCGTCTGGCTCGCCAATGGCGCCCGACGCGCCAGCGCCTGCTCAAGCCGGGCATGCCACCAGGCCCCGTCAATCACCGCGTCCGGATCACCGTCGATCAGCCGAAGCGAGATCTCCGACCCCGGACTCCATAGGGCCCACCCGAGTGCATGCCCGCGCACGTCGCGCACGCGCACCGCGCCGGCAGCACCGAGAGGTGGCTGCGACACATCGCTACGGAAGATCCACGGATGTCCCTGCTGCCAGCGCTTGGCGCCACGCAGCGAGACGATTGCAGCATCACGAGACATACGAGGAATCTACCGCACGGCGCCGGAGGGTGGACAGCCCGTGTGTCACGCTGCACAATTTCGGGATGGGACGTTACAACGTGCGCGCTGTTCGAGGGGCTACCACCGTGGCCTCAGATACCCCCCTGCTCATTCGGCAGGCCGTTCATGAGTTGCTCGACGAACTCCTGGAACTCAATGACCTGACGTCCATGGACATCATCAGTGCGGTGTTCACGGCGACCCCTGATCTGACCTCGGAGTTTCCGGCACACGCCGCGCGCACCTATGGCTGGAGTGACATTCCGCTCCTCTGCGCGCAGGAACTCGATGTCTCAGGATCGCTACCGCGCTGCCTGCGCGTGCTGCTGCACGTCGAAACACGTCGCGAACGCCACGAGATGCGGCACGCGTATCTGCACGACGCGGTGCTGCTGCGCCAGGATCTCGTTTCAGACTGACGCGCGGGGGGTAGGTCGTCGCGTCAGTCATCGAGGCCGTTCGAGCCTCTACGGGGCGACTAGGGCCGCTTGGCGACGCTGTCCTTGGCCGCCTTCGCCGTGCTGTCTGGTGTCGCCTTCGAGCCGCGTGTCGTGCCCGCATTCAGCGCCGCCTTCTGCGCGCGCACCATCGCGATCGCGGCTTCATGCTCCGTAAAGGTGCGCCGGAACTCGTGGTGCCCATCTGGGGCCGCCACAAAAAACCGATACGGGACCTTCGCCGGATGCAACGCCGCGTTGATGCTCGCCGCACCGGGCGATGCGATCGGGCCAGGCGGGAGTCCCGCATTCAAATACGTGTTATACGGCGACACGACCCGCAAATCCTTGTAGAGCACACGCCCAGGCTTCTTGCCCAGCGCGTACTGCACGGTCGGGTCAGCCTGCAACGGGATATGCGCCTTGAGCCGGTTCAGGTACACGGCCGCAATCACCGGGCGCTCGTCATTCCGGAATACTTCACGCTCCACGATGGCGGCCAGCGTCAGCACCTCGTGCCGGCTCATCTTCACCTCGGCCGCACGCGTCGTCCACTCCGGCTTCCAGACCTTCTCGAACCGTTCCACCATCACGCGCACGGCATCCCGAGCCGTCGCGTTGTCAGGAAAGGTGTAGGTGTCAGGAAAGAGGTATCCCTCAAGCGTATTGGTCGGAATCCCGAGCTTTGCACGCAGCTCGGGGTCGCGAACGGCCGCATCAATCGAATCGGCGGTGAGCTCGAGCTCGTCGACCAGCAACGGCGTGATCTGCGCGATCGTGAACCCTTCGGGAATCGTGATCTGGTGCACGATCCCCTTGCCGAGTCGTACCGCGTCGAGGATTTGGCCCCAGGAGAGGCTCCTCCGCAGCACATACGTCCCGTAGTGCAGCTTTCGGTCCTCGCCGCGTACGCGCGCGTACAAACCAAAGAGCCGCGCCGAGTTCACAATGCCGTGCGCGGAGAGCGACTCGGCGGCTTCACGGAAACTCGACCCTTTTCGGATGGTCACGCGCACCGTGGGGCCACTGTCATTGCCGCAGGCGGCAAGGGTGGCGACGAATGCCGCCGCGAGCGTCAGGCAGGCGAGGCGGGCGCGTGAGAGGAGCCGTGCGTGTGCGGAGCCGTTATGCACCGGGATCTGCCTCCGGAGTCGGCGTTGCCGTGAGCGCTGCTTCTTGCAGTTCGTGCGACCGAAGCGCGTGCTGCAGGAGCATCGTCGCCGCGAGCGCGTCGACGTCGCCCTTTCGGCCGCGGGTTGAGCCTTCCATCTCAGCGATCGCACGGAGCGCTTGCGCGGTTGTAAAGCGCTCGTCCACCAGGTAGGCCGGGTGTCCCGTGCGGGTCCGCAGCTCTTCGGCCATCCGGCGTGCTTCGAGCGCACGGGGTGTGTCGTCGCCGTTGCCGTCGAGCGCGAGTCCGACCACGAATGCCAGCGCTTCGAGTTCCTCCGCCCGTGCGAGCAGTGCCATCAATGGCGGACGCTTGCCCGGCCGACGCTCAATGAACCCGGCCGGCGAGGCAATGGTCCCCGTGGGATCGCTGATCGCGACCCCCACTCGGCGATCGCCAAGGTCGATCGCCATCCAGCGACCACGTACGAATGTCCGGGGGGCGCCGGCGGAATCGGTCACTCGCCCTCCGCCATCCGAGCAAAGAACTCTTCGTTGGACTTCGTGCGGCCCATCCGGCGCAGCA
>Ga0214919_10003271_pt1 | contig 24627 bp, 20 predicted proteins | sample LL1503_MetaG_FD_177994 | JGI IMG/M metagenome (GOLD analysis project Ga0214919, IMG submission 177994) | Freshwater microbial communities from Lake Lanier, Atlanta, Georgia, United States - LL-1503 | ecosystem: Environmental > Aquatic > Freshwater > Lake | place: USA: Georgia | collected... | reverse complement strand
AATGTCTAGGAGAAGATTTAGATAATGATCAATGGTATTATCATAATTATAAATATGCTATTGATTTTGATATAAATGGAATTAATATATATAAAAGATTATCTAAAAATAAATATGAATTATTTGAAAATATAAATTATGAATTGATTAATAATAAATTGATTAATAATGAAAATATAAATTTTGATAGAATTAAATTAAATTAAATTATCTAAGCTCTGAACGAATAATACTTTTTCTTTTTTGAGTTGATTCTGTATTTAAGAACTTTTCATATTGATCAATATGATCTTCATATTTAGTACCCATTCCACATCTATCTCCAGAACTAACTAAATCAATAAAATATACTTTATTATCTTTATATAATATATTTCCTAAATGAGCATCATTATGATAAAATCCATTATCATTTAATTCTACTAAACTTTTTCTAACAAGTTTTATTATCTCTACAAACTTATTAAAGTCTGGAGAATCATTATCTAAATCTTTATAATTTCTATTATAAATATCCGTAATAGATTGAATTGGATCAGTATTATCAAATACTAAAGCTGATCCAAATTAATCTTCAAAATATTCAGGCATTACATAAATAAATTTAGATAATTTTTCATTATCTTTTAAAAATTTATAATTATTATATTCTTTTAAAATATAATTTCTAATTTCAGAATTAGGATCAGGAGGGCTTAATTTTACTATAAATTTTTCACAAATATATATATTGCCATCAGATACACCCTTAATAAATAAACATTTCTTCTTATCTGGATTTTCATCTGATTTTATACATGATTCTATTTCTGATAAAGATTTTTTATTACTTCATTATAATTTTCTGATACACAAGACATTATATATATAGATAGAATATCTAAATTTAATTAACTTAATTAATTAAATTAACCAAGTTAATTTTATATATTCGGTATGAATTTATAATGAGATATGACCACGAAGCAGTCATATCTTATTATAAAATTATACACAATTCTAAGGGGTTATGGGGACGTGAATTAATTTGGTTTAGAAAAGACTGCAAAGCAGTCTTTTCTAATCCAAATTAATGAGTGTCCCCACTATAGTTTCTTCCATTCTCTAATAAAATTTTTAAATATATTTGTCTCACCTTCAATATTTGTTAAAAATAATGCATAACAATCTACAATATTAATATATTTATCACTATAATAATTATAAAATTTAATATCATATTTCTTTAGTACTATATTATCTTTGATATATTTACAACTAATTAACTCATTATAACATTCAAAATCTTCCCACTTTGGTATAATAACTATAATATTAATATTACTAACTTTGTCTAATTGATTAATTAACCTAAGTGCCATATTATGCATTATTACTTCATCAAATGGAGGATTAGCAAAATAATTGCAATTTGCTTTAAATTTAAAATCAAAAAATGATCCTAAACTACCAAAATATTCTTTTTCAATTTCAAATGGACTACAAAAATTATATTGTGTATTTACAGGTGTACCAAATAATTCAATATAATTATCTTTAATTAATTGAGGTGGTACACTTAAATGGTTATTTATTCCTCCCAAAAATGAATATAATCTAGATAAGAAATTAAGACAATAATTATATTTTTCTTTCGGTCCTGTATATTTATATTTTAATAATGATGTTTGAACTTTAGAAAATATTGGATAATATTCTGTAAAATTATCTGATGCATTTATTATATTCTTTTTTAATATTGCAATTTCATTATCAATATTATTTTGAATTTGATCTATTGGTTTATTTAATCCATATTTATTATGTGCATATTTCAAATCATTAATAATATCAAATTTTTCTGGGATATAAGATTTTGAAGAGGAATATGAATTTAGATACCATTTAATAAACATATCATTAATATTTTCAATTTTAATATATCCAATATATGAACCATGTACGATTGTAATAATATGTGTTTTAAAATCTTCTAAATAATAAAATATATTTTCTGTTTTTATTTCTTTTTTTAATTTTTTTATTTCTTTTGTTGATTTTTTATTTTTTTTTGTTAAAGATAAATTATTTTCCTTATATATCTTTTTTAAAGTTTTTATATGATGTATTTTATCATTATCATCAATATTATCAAATACTAAAGCACAACCTTTATCATCTTGATAAAATATAGGCATATTATAAATATATTGTGGAGCATTTTTATGAAAATAAATATACATATCATATTCCTTTTTTAAATTGATCTTAGAAATTTTATCATCTCTATTTAATTTTACTATAAATTTATCACAAATAAATATATTTTCAGTACCTTTTTTCTGAGTACATTTTGAAATACAAGATTTTAATTCAGGAAGAGTTTTTTTTTTAATTTCATTAATTGATTTTGATTTACAAGACATTTATATATTTAACTAAATAAATATTTATTTTTAATTAATATCTTTGATATTATTTTAATATCTTATTTAATTAACTTAAATAATAATTAATTAAATAATTTATATTAAATGGATAATAAAAATGAAGTAATTTTTAATATTATTACAAGAACAAGTAATAGACCTAATTATTTTAGTCAATGTCAAGAATCTATAACAAAACAAGTTAATATTGATAATATCACTGTTAATAGATACATTACATTCGATGATGAAAATGATTTATCTAATTATATTGAAAAATTCGCTAGAGATAATAAAAATGTAACTGTAATTGAGGTTACTAAACCAATAAGAAAAAACAGACAACACTTTCCATATAATTTATATTTAAATGAAGTGTTTCCTCATATAAAATCTGGTTGGAATATTATTTTAAATGATGATACTTATTTTAATAATGATAATGCATTATCAATTATTGCAAAAAAAATAAAAGAAAATGGAATTAATTATGTATATTTATGGAATTGTAATAAATTAGGAAAAATATGTCCTAATTCTAGTTCTGAATTTAAACAAGGTGATGTACATTTAAGTTGTTTTGCATTTCATTCATCTAAATATAAGAAAGTATTATTTCCAAATAAAAATTGCAATAAACTTGAAGATGAGTTATACATATTTAATAATTTAATAAATTCAATTAAATGTGTATATATAAATGATACATTAACAGCTACTGATAATTTAGGAGAAGGTTTAAGAAAAGATAATGAATCATTTAAACAAAAAGTAAAAGTTAAAATTAATTTTAATACTGAAAATTCAGAACATGTTTTTGATAAAAATGAAAGTCCTAATAAAATTAGTTTGTCAATCGCTGCTGCATCAACACCAGCAGCCGTATCTGCAAATATAAATGAAGATGAAACTGAAGATGGAAGCGAAGATGAAAGCGAGGAAGAGATTGAAGAAGAAGATCAAGAAGATCTAATTGAATCAAATACTTCTATATCAGAAAATGAATCTGAATTAAAAAAACTTGCAAATGTGGATGTAAATATGGATGCATCTGCAGATACAGATGCAGATGTGAATGAAGAAGATAATTTAAATGATGATTCTACTTCAACCGATGAAGAAGATTTAAATGAAAATGTTGATGATTTAAATGAAACTAACTTAACACAAATTAATAAATTATCAGGAGATTCATCTAATATTTTATCACAACTTGTTCAATTATTAAATCAAAATCATAGTAAAATTTATATATTGACTGATACCCATATGAAAGCATTAGCTCAATGTTTTTATGAATCAGTTGAATATGAAAAAAAAAGCGAACAGTTGATTAGTATTCTTGAAAATAATTATTTCCAATTAAAAACAAATATTCTTAATAAAAAATTAAGAGATATTACATTAAGTGGATCTACTACATCAACGACATCTGAAATATTAGATGTGAATGACACAGTTAATATTAATAAAAAAAAATTAGATATTACTTCCGATACAGCTACCGCTACCTCTAAAAGTTCAGATTCTTTAAAAAAGAAAAAAACATCAAAACAAGATACTGAAGTTCCTTCTCCATCATTAATAAATAATTATATAAGTAATATTTATGTAATTGTTGATAATGATTCAAATAAAAATATACAATTAACTAAAAATAAATTAATATTAGATAAATCAGGATATAAATATGAAGTGGTAACTATAAAAGATATGTCATTGTCTAATTTTCAAAAGAAAATATCTGATAAATTATCTGAAGCAAAATCAAAAGGTTATGAAAAAGTATTATTTCTTAATGGTAATGATTTATTAAATATTAAATTTAAATATATATTAGAAACACAAATAGAAAATATTAAAAGTAATTCTTATAATGTCGGATTATGGTTAATGGGTAATACAAATGATTTTTCACAAAAAGATATTTTAAATACCAAATTTAATTTAGAAGTATATACAAATTTATACGATGATATTGTAAATGCTAAAATAATAACTGAAGAAAAAGCTAAACATCATTGGAAACAATATGGTAATAGAGAAGGTAGATATGCCAGTATTAATATTTATAATAATAGACCAAGTCTATTAAATGGTTTAAGTGGTATATTAATATCTGAAGAATTATTTGATGATGCTATTCAATTAATAAATAAGTCATCAAGTAAATCTGTTTTTAGTGATATGCAAAATAATCCTCAAATGAAAGAATTTGTATTTAGTAGCTATCCTGAATTAATTATACCTTCAACACTTTCAAAGAATGCACAAGCTATTGTAAAATATGGATGGTATCTTAACTTATATTTAGGTGCACTTAAATAACTAGACATATCTAGATATTAATATCTAGACATATCTAGATATTAATAACTAGACATATCTAGATATTAATATCTAGACATATCTAGATATTAATAATATATTATTAGTTTCTAATTTTAAGATATCTAATCTAATTAATTTATCATTTAAATAATCTGTAATTTGTATTTTATCATTTGTGTCAAATAAATAATAATTAATGATATATTTCGAATTCAAATTCAAATTCAAATTCGAATTTGAATTCGAATTCGGATTTCCATTTATTATTAATAATTCACAATTATTAATTTCATTATTAATATTTGAAATTGTATAATAATATTTATATTTTTTATTTATTTTAAATATTATATCATAATTCTTTTTAATGAGATTAAATATATTAATATTTAAATTAAATTCTATTGATATTGGATTTATATAATTAATTATTTGATCTAATCTATTAAGTAATTCATTTGAACTAAATTCAAATGAATTAGATTCAAATGAATTAGATTCATTTGAACTTAGTTCAAATGAACTACATACATCTGTTAAATATTTGATACATTTATCATTATAATACTTTGCTCTATTTATATTATTACCATATAAATTAATTAATAATTTATAAAAATCATTTGGGAATTTATCCTTTCCATGATTATCTTTTATAATATTTGTAGTAGTAAATTTTGTATTGTTTGATATATTATTTGACCATTTTAAAAAACAATAACTTAATCTAGAAAATATGCTATATAAATTAGATATTAAAAAATTGCATGTAGATTTTTTAATATCAAAATCTTCTACATTATGATAATCATAATAACATAATTGATTCTTATAAATTCCAAAATTTTTATAATATATGTCCGCTAATTTTATATTGTTATCAAACATTAGAGACAACATTTCTAATATTTGCTTTGTAATTAATGGATTAACATTATCATCACTTATATGTACACAATATGGTTGAGTATATATAATGTAATTATGTGTTTCGTCTATATCAATTGGTTCTAATATTAGATTTTCTGTCTCTGGTGATTTATTAAATATATTAACTAATTTTCTAATTTCATTTTTAAATATTTCCTTTGTTTTTACAATTGTTTCTTTAGATTTAACTACACATTTTATTACTGTTTTATCACAGTCTCTAATAAAACATATACTATGTGTACCTTTAGATAAATATCTATTTGGTTTATATTTTAAAATAATATTTACTATTTCTTTACTATTATTAATATTATATAGTTTAAATAATGTTATTATATTTTTTTCATCCATTAATATTAAATATTAATATTAATTTAAATTTAATTTCATTTAATTTTTGAAATTAATTCTAATAATAATAATATTATTATTCCACCTGTTCCATAAACCATTAAATTATTAACTAATTCATTATGTTCTATAATTGATATTTTAAATGATTCTTTCACATTTTCTTTTTTCTTTGTTTTTGATATATTTAAATTGACATTTTCAGTGACATTTTCAATGACATTTTCAGTGACGTTTGAATTGACATTTTCAGTGACAATTGAATTGCCATGTTCAGTGACATTGTTAGTTGGATTTACATTTGAATTGCTAGTTGAATTGACATTTGAACTGACGTTTCCATTTAAACTGACATGTGAATTTCTATATTGTGAATCATCAAATGTATGTGAAGAATTAGAACCATTTAATGAATAATTTGTCATTTCTGGACGTGTTACTGTTTTTGGATCAAATAATTGACTACTTGGTAGTCTATTATCAAATGGTGATCTGAAGGCATCTTCTAATTTCATAGGCATATTTAATATATATAATAATAATTAAATATTATTTGACATATAATAAATATATTTACATATATTTATTATATTTGACATATATTAAATATATTTGACATATATTAAATATATTAATATGGAAAATAATGATTGTTCAGATACAGAATCAAATATATCAGATAATGAAACAGGCAATTCAAATGTATGTTGTTATGTGTATGATTTAGAACTAGCAAGACAAGAAATAAAAAAATTAGTATTACCTAATATGAAATCAAAATCTATGTTTCTTTATCAAATAGAATTATTGTCTAATAATTTAAAACAAATTGAAATAGAAGTAACAGGTAGAGGTCCGATATTTAAATTAAATGAAGCAATATTTTATGATACTACTGTTATTAATCTAAATGATTATATTAATCAAATAATTTCATCCAATGAATTAATAATGAATGTTAAAAATGTTAATATGGCTATTAATAAAGATGGTCAAACTAATATTATTTCTATTAAATTAAGTTATAAATCTTATGAAGGTGGAATAATATTTAGTAATTCTTATGTTAATTTAGAAAAAAAAGGACTTAATGATATAATTGATGAATTATCCAAAGTTAGTAAATATGTAACTAAAATCGTATTTACAAGTCCTTCTAAATTATCTTCAATTGAATTAGTACCATTATGTAAATCTATACCAGAACAATTTAAAAGTTATACATATATTGCAGATTCAAATAATAAAATTATAATAGATGTTAATGATACATCGTTTATTGATAATATTAAATATTACTCATTAAACCTTCAAGAAGAACTTGATAAAATAGGAGTTGTTGTTTATGGCTTTAATTAAAAACCTGCCATTCTTTCAACACCAGAAGCAATTAAATGAAACCCTAATGGGAATAAAATTAATAGTAATATATAAGATCCTAATGTTTCAAATTTATACCAATTTCCCCAAAATCTTATATATGCCCATCCATCTGGATTTATAGTAATTGATGTTGTCTTTGCATCTGCCATAGTTGTTGAATTTTTAAATATAAATTTAAAACAAATAAATAATAATCCAAATCCAACTAAAATGTATATAAGTCCTATTATAAAATCTATCATTTAATATATATTAAATTAAATAATTAAATTTAATTTAATTAAATTAAATTTAAATTTAATTAAATTTAATTTAATTTAATTAAATTAAATTTAAATTCATATATATTAAATGATACAATTAGGCATAATATATAATTTATTATCAAATATGTTATTAGCAGGATATCCTATATTATCTTCTATATTTAATAATATTGGACCATACATTCAAACCATCATTAGAATGATGGTTATTTCTATAATGTGTATACCATTTATAACACACTCTAAATTTGAAGTATCATTAGTTGGTCTTGGATTATCTTTTCTAAATATTTTACATATTTATGGTTCTACAGTTGCTTTTCAAAATATGCCAATTGGCATTGCTATAGGAACATTCTATATATATCCAATATTAGCTTGTATAATTCATGGTAATGTACATTTAGAATCAGTGTTATGGATGTTTATTTGTTTAATAGGTGTATTTATTATTAATATGGATGGTTTCAAATCAATTGATTCTTTTCAAAATAAAAAAGAAATAAATAAAAAAGAAAATTATAAATATGGTTTTATTTTTATATTAATAGCTGCTATATCAGAAGCATTAATTATTGTATATCATAAAAAAAGTAATAATACTCCTATAAATAATTTATTTACTTTAAATATTTATGGAGGAATATTAATTACCATAACATATTTAATATCTAAATCAACAAATGTATTGACAAATATATTGACAAATAATACATCAACAAATATATTGACAAATAATACATCAACAAATATATTGACAAATAATACATCGACAAATAATACATTTGTCAATGTATCTGATAATAAATTAATAAATAATAATTTGACAACTGATATAGATAGATCATCTCTTATTAAATTTATATTAGGTGTTATTGTATTTGGTTTTATAGGATATTATACTAGAATGAAATCCATATCATTATTAAAAATACATACATCTGTCGGATATTCATATATCCAAATTATATTTGCATTTATATATGGGTATTTAATATTAGGACAGAAAATTAATTTTAAACATATTTTAGGTTCATTACTAATTATATTTGGTGTTTCACGTATACAAATCGGATAAATTTCACGTATATAAATTTATGTTACATATTACTTTGATTAATATATATTTCAATATGAATATATATTTCAGTATGAATTTAATTTAATTAAATTAAATATATATGTCAGTAGATAAATTTAAGGCATTATCTAATAAAAATATAGATGAATTAATTGATTTAGTTGACGGTAAAAAACCATTACAAACTCCAGAAGAAGAATTAGAAGGAAAGGAAAAAATTACTACAAAAATATACGAAAAATATGAATTACTTGAAGAAGAAAGAAGATTATATCCAGATATTGAATTATTAATTGAAATCGGCACTGTTGCATGTGTACTATTATTATTGTATTTTATATGGCCATATTTTAAAGCAAAAAATTCTTTTATATTTTCAAAAGAACAATTTGATGAAGCTGTAAACTTACCAATTGATACTTTTAGTATTGAAGAACAAAATTTAATAAATGATGAACTAAAAGCACTTGATGATTATTATAAATATTTTGAAGATACAGGTATACCTTATTCATTAAAGGCACAAGGTATTCAAGATCTTGCTAGAGGTGTTATATTTTTACCTGTTGTTGCTTTTGTAGGAGGATTTATAATACCTCCGTTTATTCTTTTATATATTATGTGGTTTGTAACTAAATATTGGAAAATGGTTATTAAAGCAACATGGGGATGGTTCTTAATGTTATACACTTATGGAACAACACTTATAGAAGGTAAATTAGGATGTAAATGGTATATTAAAATGGTTACTAGTTGGAAATGTAGAAGTCCGATATTTTCGGAATATTATGATAAATGGCTTGTTGAATATATAGATATACCTTCATATCATGAAAAAGTTTCATATGTTGCTAAATATAATCAATCAAAGGATAAATACTTTACAAAAAATAAACTCAAATATTTTGATAAATATAAGGAAACAGGAGAAGTAGATTTAACTTATCTAAAACAAACTATGGTTAACAGAGCTGGTGAAGGATTCTTAAAAAAATTAGGAAATATAAAAAAGGTTTTATTTGATGATCCATTAGATTATATATCTAAAAAAGTTATTGAAGATAGACATGCAAAGGAAATAAATAAACATTCAACTATTAAAAAGGTTTTTAATATAATATTAATATTTAGCTTATTAACAGCTGTATTTTTTTTATTATATTATTTTGTTTTTGATAATGACCAAAAACAATTAATAAAAGGGTTAGTTAAATCTGCAAAAGAAACATTGGATACTAAATTAAATTAAAAATTAAATTAAATTAATTAATTTAATTTTTAAATTAATTAATTTAATTTTTAATTTAATTAATTCTTAATTTAATTAAATATATGGAAAATAGTTTTATTTCAAATTTCAGAAACATTAAAAATACAAAATTAATTAAATCATGGTTTTGGAAAAATTTTAATTGGAATAAAAATTCTATTTGGATAGGTAAATTTATTAATACTTCATTTCTTGTAAATTCTAATATTAATTCAATTTCACAATTAATTGAAACATTGATTAATGACCTCGAATCAAAAGTTGATAAAAAAACAATATATTTTAAAATATATCATTCTCAAAATATTAAAAATAATAATTATGAATTAAACTTTTTATTAATATCTAATGATATTAATTTAAATGATGAATTTAATAATACATTAATATATGCTATGTTTGAATCATATAAATTAACAAAGGAAATTTATTATTCAAATATAGAATTCAAAGAAGTAATAAACCATTATTTATTATGGTCTAACTATTTTAAATATTTTAATTTAATAAAAGAAATTGAATATTAATATAATGGATTATATCTAATTAATGAATCAATACTATTGATAGTTTCATAAAATTCTCCCGACTTATCACTATGGTATGATCTTATTGTTGTAATTGGTATTTTACCTGCATTATATTCTAATATTGCTATTTCAATAGGGTCTATGACACCTTCTGGTAAATCTATATAAATATCACTATTTTGTGAAATTTGTTGAGCTCTAAATCCAATAATACGAGGCATTTCATATTTTGAAATATTTTTATATATATCATTAATTTTATTTTTCTTAGCTTTGATATCTATTATTTTAATTTCTGATAAATCATCAACCATATCATCAATATCATTTTCAATTTCTGAGTCTAAGTCTTCTTCTTTTCCTTCTTCATCTTCCTCATATTCTTCAACGTTTACTTTGTTTTCTTCATCATCTATATCATCAATATCATCATCAAGTGGATCATCATAAAATTCCTCATCTTCTGCCATTTATATATATCTTTTAATTTATTTAAATTATCTATTAATAAATGAAATTATTTTTAAATTGATTTATTTATAAATGAAATCAATTTTTTATATATCTAATTAATTATTATCACCAATTCCAAGAAAAGAACTTTTTGTTTCTGACAAATAAAATTTAATAAAATTATCTAATGAGTGATTATGTAATAGATTTAATCCAAAATCTTTTACATAAATATTCATTCTACTATAAATACCATAAATCTTATCATATAAATTATTATTATATGCTTCTTCATCAATGTATACTTCTTCTGTTTGTTCCTCTTCATAATCATTTTCTAAACAATTAAGTTGAATAGGTTCATTGTCATCCATATATATTAATTTATTAAGAATTAATATATAAATAGTTAACAAATCTTTTATAATCGCAATTAAATTCTAAAGAATTATATAAAATAATAATATCTTCGTAGTTTCTAACATACCATAATCTGAAAGGACGTCTTGCCATTAACAATTTTATATTACTTTTAATTAAATTAAATTAAATTAAATTTAATTTAATTTAATTAATTTAATTAATTAAATTAATTTGTTAATTAAATTAATTTGTTAATTTAATTAACAAAGAATTAAATTTAATTGTTAATTAAGATGATGTTGAAGTTAATTAAATTTATTGAGATGAAGCCGCTGCTGCGACGGCGGCAGCAGCTGCGGTCTCTTCTTCTGTTCGTTGTCTAGCAACTAAATTCCAATGTGTCTTCTCATCTGAATTAAGCTTAGTCCATTCTCCTGCAATTTGAATTAAATTGCAATTTAATCCTTGACTTTTAAGTTCATCTGAACGATGTCTAATAAATAAATTATATCCGCTTACTCTCTTAATTATCTTTCTACGATCATGCTTAAGTCTTACACCGTCGACTTCTCGAGCCTTAAGATTCCACTCATCTTTAGTTTCTTGTGGTAAAGAATTCCATGCAACAGATGATTTCTTTAATGATTGAGATACATCACCTCCTTCTTGACGTCTCTTTTTTGCTAGATCACGTGAAAATAAATTATATCCTGAACATGATTTTTTTACATTTACTTTAGGTTGTACTTCTCCTGTACCAGATGCGTTACTCCACTTTGAACGTTCTTCAACACTCATTTGTTTCCATTCAGTAGAACATAATGGTCTGATATCCTTCTTTGTTAAACTTTCATCTTTTTGAACCAATTCTCCATAACGGAAATTACAATAATTTACATAATTACTTAACTTAACACCATAAATTGGAACAAATACTAAACGTTCATGTACAAGAGATCCACTTTTTAAACAAGAATCATAAAAAATTTGACGTAATTCAGGTGTATCATCTACACGCATATTTACTAAATCCCAAATTTTATTAAATTGTTTATCAAAATATTCTCCACTAGTCATAGTCATTCTATTATATTATTATTAGGTAAGAAAATCTTAAGTACTAATTAATTATATATATATATATCTAATTAAATGATAAATCTGAATTAAAAATTGAAATTAAATTAATTTAATTTTATTTTTAATTAAATTAATTTTTAATTTTAGTTTAATATATTTAATGGAAAAAGATTTTATTGATTTACGTACATTAGATAAAACTATTAATAATAATGAATTATTAATTACAGTATTAAATAAATTATTAGTACATATAAAAAAACAAATAAGTAGTACAAGTGGAGAAGATAAGAAAAAAAATATGTTTAGATCAACTCAAATAAAAAAAGCAATTGATTCTATTAGTGAATCAAAATTTCAAATTATTTCAGGAGATCAAGCTAAAAAAGAATTAAAAGGTGTTGGTGCCGGTACAAGTTCAAGAATTGATGAAATATTAAAAACAGGCACATTAAAAGAATTAGAAGAAGAAATAGTATTAACAGAAAAAGACAAAATAATTAATTTATTTACAGAAATTACAGGAGTTGGTGAAGTGCGTGCAAATGAATATTATTCATTAGGTCTTAAAACTATTCCTCAATTAAAAAAAGCTATTAATGATAATATTATAAAAACAACACATCATATTGATGTAGGATTAAAATATTTTGATAAATTTAAAGAACGTATACCATATGATGAAATAGCAACATTAGGGAAAAAAATGAAAACAATAATATCAAAAGAATTTCATGATTTAATTATTGAAATATGTGGTAGTCATAGACGGAAAATGGAATTTTCCGGTGATATTGATGTACTTATTACTAGAAAATTAAGTATATCACCTGTTTCTCCACTTAAAAAAATTATTGCTTTATTAAAAAATGAAGAATTTTTAATAGATGATTTAACTACAAGTGGTGATACTAAATATATGGGTGTAACAATAGGAGGTAGACGTATTGATATTCGTTATATTGATTTTCAATCATTTTATCCTGCTTTATTATATTTCACCGGTTCTATGACAACTAATAAATTAATGAGAACAATTGCAATAGAAAAAGGATATACCCTAAATGAATATGGTATTTATAAATTAACACCATCAGGAGAAAAAGGAGAACTTGTCAAAGTTAATTCAGAAAAAGATATATTTGATATATTAGGTATTGTATATTTAAAGCCAGAAGAACGTACATTTTAATGTAGAATACAATCCACTCTGATTGTATAAATTAATTAACTTTGTTAATTAATTTTGTTAAGTTAACTTATATATATATATGGATTATATACCAGTTATAAGAGATTCTATAGAAACATCTGTTAGTATGAAATTATTTAAATCAATTCAAGAATCAGAATTTGCACATATATATAAATCTGAATTAATAAAAATGTCATTATCAAAATTTAAAAATGTAAATAATTTCAATCTTAATAGATTACAAAAATCTGCGGTGAAAGCATATCCATTAAATGACAGACCAAGAAGAAATAATGATATAAAAAGTGTAAAATATTATCAAAAACAATTACAACAACAAAGAAATATTCAACCGATATGGTTGTTATATAAAGAAGGAAAATATATATTATTAGATTGAGCACATAGAGTAGTTGCTAGTTATATAGAAAATAAATCTTTTATTTATTCTTATTTAATTAAATAAAAAATTTATTTAATTAAATAAATCTTTTATTTAATTAAATAAATTTTTTATTTAAAATTAATATTTAATTAAATATTAATTAGAATGAAAAAATCTAAAGTTATTAAATTAAATAAAAAACAAACTATTTGTCTTAACATGATTGTTAAGAATGAAGCAAATATTGTTTGTGATACATTTGATAATATATTATCTTATATTAATATATCATATTGGGTAATTTGTGATACTGGTTCGACTGATGGAACACAAGATGTTATTATTAATTATTTTAAAAATAAAAATATTAAAGGTGAACTTATTAATAGTAAATGGAAAGATTTTGGATATAATCGTACAGAAGCATTAAAAAATGCATATAATAAAACAGATTATTTATTAATTTTTGATGCAGATGATAGAATAACAGGTAAATTAAATTTGCCTGAAAATTTAATATCAGATAGTTACCTTTTAAAATTAGGTGATACTGACTTTATTTATTATAGACCATTATTAATTAATAATAAAAAAAAATGGAAATTTGTTGGTGTTTTACATGAATATTTAGAATCTATTGATTTTAAAAATCACGGAGCATATGTAGACGGTGATTATTATATTTCAAGTGGTAGATTTGGAAATCGATCAACAGTTGAAGATAAATATTTAAAAGATGCTAAAATTTTAGAAGAGGAATATAATAATGAACCTGATCTTACTTTAAAGCAAAGATATGCTTTTTATTGTGCACAAAGTTATAGAGATCATAAAGATTTTAATAATGCAATTAAATGGTACAAACTTAGAACAACTTTAGGAGGTTGGCCAGATGAAGTATTTCATTCTTATTATTCACTTGGCTTAATTGAACTTGGAAATAAAAATTTTGATGAAGCACTTAAATATTTTAATTTAACTTACCAAATAGATAATGATCGTATAGATGGGATATATTATATTATATCGTATTATAGACAAATTAAAAATGACTTAACAGAAGCATATAAATATTATATGTTAGTTAAAGACTTTAATTATTCAAATGAAAAATACGCATCAAAATTATTTATATATAAATCTATTTATAAATATTTAATTTATATCGAAGGAACTATAGTTTGTTATTATAATAATAACTTTTCAGAAGGACTAACGGCATTTAAAAAATTATTTAATTGTGATATAAGTATACCTATAGCATTATGTGTATTAATTATTAATAATATAAAATTTTATAATAATTATATCACAGTTAATACATTTACCAAAAAAGAAATATTAAATTTCATTAAACAATTTACAAAGTTAGATAAAAATATTAATCCAAATGTTTTAAGAGATATTAATAATATTATTAATAATTTATTAGCTAATGTTAGTTAACTAACATTAGCTATCTAATTAACCCCTAGGGTTAATATATTAACCTAGGGGTTAATAAATAATAACATAAATCGTCTGACTTATTTAATATTTTTTTAGCACCATTCTTTGTTAAATAATATGCATATGTTTTATCGTCTTCTAATTTATCTATTTTTTTAAATGTTACTGAATTATTGTCAAATACATTATATTTTTCATAATTACCATATAATTCTATTGGGTCAATATAATAACCTATATATACAATATCAATTGAATTGACTTCCTTTATTTTATTTATAATAATAGTCTCAATTTTTGGTATTATTGTTTCGTCTAAGTATGAAAATTTAACATCTGTTGATTCATTAATGATTAAATATAAATCATCGTCTTCATTAATTAAATCATTGCATATTGAATTTAAATTATTTTCTTCTTCAGTTGAACTAACTTGCATATCTATTTCATCAAAATTTAATACATCTTTATTATATTGTATATCACTATCTACATTATTCATATTAGTAACATAATCTGATCTTACTAATTCAAAATTAGTTTGATATAGTTCTAATTTTTTATTAGATAATATTTCCCAATCAATCGGATATATTATATTATTACTATCTACTAATATCTTAGCTGCTTTTTTTGTAATTAAATATCCAAATTGTCCTCCTATACAATATTCAATTCTATTTAATGGTTCTATTTTAATCTCTAAATCGAATAATGATACTTTTTTTATTTTCTTATTTACTTTAAAATAACCTAAATATATTATATCATGTGATTGCATATTACTTAATTGCATATTAAAATAATCAAAATTATCAACAATATCAACATCATCTTCTAATATTATATATGCATCATTATTAGGATCATCTAATAATTTCTTCCATACATTAATATGTGATAAACAACATGCTATAATTGCTTTATTATAATTATTTCTATTACCCTCAAATAATTTTTTTATATATGCACTTGGTTTTAATTCTTTACAATCAACTGCTTTAAAAAATTCATAATTTTTTATATTTCTTTTTTCAAACATCTTTATCATATTATTCTTTCTGTCTTCTCGTCTTTCTAAATTTATACAAATAATTGGAAGTAATTTACTTCCATTTGTTAGTTTACTTCCATTTATTAATTTATTTTCATTTGTTCCATTTGTTCCATTTGTTACATTTGTTCCATTTGTTAGTTTATTAATTGATAATTTTTCATCTAAATTATATTTACTTTTTTTAATAAATAATCCATTATATTTTAAATTATATCTGTTATATAAATTTATAAAATCATTTGGTTCATTTATTTTATTTTTAATGTATCCCCAAGTATTAAATCCTATACAATTATCATTATTATCTGCTATTTTTTTTAGATAATTTATATCAATACTGTCTATGTAGTCAATATCATTACCACTAGAATCTTTATCTTGAATAAAATAATATTCTTTAAATATACTTATGTCAAACATATTAAATGTATTCATAATAATTAATTTAAATTAAATTAAATTTAATTTAATTTAATTTGAAATTTAATTTAATTTAATTTGAAATTAAATTTGAAATTAAATTAAATTTATAAATACATTCCAAAAGGTGGTTCATTTTTTATCATAGTTAGATCTTTAACTTCTTTTAATATTTTAAGTGCACTATTAATATCTTCATTAGTTAATATTTTATTATTACTATCTAAAAATAATCTAGCTGCATGTGCAATACAACATTTAACATAAAAATTTTCAACATCTCGACCTGCATTTTTAAAATAATCTTTATATTTATTAAAAAATTCAGGATTAATAATAGTTGTATCTAAAGTCCAATTACCTTTTTTAATTTGCAACAAAAATATTTGATTTAAATCATTTCCATTATATTTTTCAATTTCAAATCTCCATGGAAATCTACTTTCTAAGCCTTTGTTAACACTAAAAAAACATTCATCCATTTCTTTTCCATAACCTGCTATAATACACATTGTATCTTTTTGTTCAGTCAATAGTTGATTAATTGTATCAATACATTCTTTAGAATATATATCATCACCTGCTGATCCTCCTCCTAATGCATAAATTTCATCTATAAATATTACACCTCCTTCTGCTTTTTTAAACATTGTTTTTGTATTACCTGCGGTCTGTCCTAAATATCTACCAATTAATTCTGATCTACTTGCACAAACAAATTTAGAGTTTGTTAATATGCCAGATTTAAAATATGCATTTCCTATTAATTTTGCTATTTCTGTCTTGCCATGCCCTGGGGGTCCAGATATAACTGTATGCATTAAAATACTTTGTTTATAATTAGCTAGCAAATATGCTATTTGTGAAACTAATTGTTTTTTTATTTTTTCCATTCCAATCATTTCATTAATTAATTTCAATTCTTCAGTCATTTTCGCTATTTTATTTAAAGAATCAAATCTATATTGTGTAATATTCATTTCTGTATAATTATATTTTTGATTATATTTATAAAATATCTCACCAACTAAAATAAGATCATTAAGTGATGAACATACTTTTGATAATATTTCTTTATCAGTATCTGGAATTGGATCTTTTGTTTTTAAAACAATTTTAATACGTTTATTATTTTTTTTAGATATTATTTCTTCATCTGAACTACTACTGTCATCATCAATTACTTTACTAAATTTTTTTGGAAATACAAAAGGTTTACGTGATAACCCTGGATATTTTTTATTTGACATCAATTATTTATATATATTTAATTAATTAATTAAGTAATAAATAAAAAATTAAATTAAATTAGATAAATTAAATTAAATTAAATAAATAATATCAAATAAATTAAATTAAATTAAATTAAATAAATAATGTCAAATAAAAATTGAATTAATTTAATTTGACATTATTTATTTAATTTAATTCTATTAATGTCTGATAATAAACTACCGTTATTTTTATTTAAAAGTAAAGAAATATCTAAATCATCATCATATTATAAATTAACATTAAGAAATAAAGAACTATCAGAAAATAATTCTATAGTTCCTAAATCAAATATAGAAACTTTTAAATTAACTAAAGAACAATTAGATATATATAATGAAATATGTCAGTTTATATCTAATAAACATGAAAGTTGCATAGTTATTACTGGAGGTGCAGGAACAGGTAAAACAACACTTACAAGATATATTGTAAATTATCTAACGTCAACATCTTATTCAACTAAATTATGTATTTGTGCACCTACTCATAAAGCGAAACATATACTTAATAAAACTATTAATAGTACTAATAGAATAATACCTATTGAAGTTATAACACTTGCATCATTATTATGTAAAATTAGACAAAATAGTTATATTGGTGTTAAGAATTTTGAAAGTTCTAGTAATGATAAATTGCTTAAATATAAAATATTTATATTAGATGAAGTTTCTATGGTTAATGACAAAGATCTTAAATTATTAATTGATTTTGTTATTAATCGTAATTGTAAGTTAATAATGATTGGAGATGTTAATCAATTACCTTCTCCTTCACAAGAATTATATATTAATGATAAAAATGAATTAGTAAAAAAAGATAGTGATGCATTTACATCTAAAACATGGAGAAAATTAGAATTAAAAACTAATATTAGACAAAATGAAAGACTTAGTTCTATATCAAAATTATTATTAGATGATATTAATATAAAAGATATTGAAACTGAAGAATTGTATATAGCAGACTATATATCTAAATATATATATGAATATTCAATTGCTAATGATAAATCTAATATTAAAATATTAACATATACTAATGCAAAAGTAACAGAACACAATAATAAAATTAGAGAATCTATGAATTTTATTGATAAATTTAATATTAATGAAATATTAATTGGTTATAATAATGTTGGAAATATAGTTGAAAATAGCAAAGAATATATAATTATGTCAGTTGGTTATATAAGAAATTATAAAATAGGTACTATATTTACTTTATGTGGTCATTTAGTTAGAACTAACGATAACGAAATGTTTATTATTGATATTTATAATTCAGATGGGAATTACCATTTCTTATGTGAATTAATAAGATTAGCTGATTTAGTTAATACTAAACATTCAACAAAAAAAGATTTTTCTAATTATTTTAATTTAAGAAATAATGTTATATTTAATGAAGATATTTATAAATTCAAAGATGAAATATTACCATTAGATAGATTTAAAGAAAAACATCCATTATTATTTACAAAAGTTGAATATATAAATGGTTCTAGTAATAATTCATTAGTTAATAAAATAAATACTATATATGGGGAACAATTAATAAATGATAGATTATCTGATAATAAACCTATTGTAGATAATGAAACATTGGCAGATAAATTTAAAGTAATAGAAAAAGATATTGATTATGGTTATGCTATTACTACACATAAATCACAAGGATCTACATATAAAACTGTATTTATTGATATTAAAGATTTTAATTCTATTGATAGTAATAATAATAAATTTAATTATAAATTTAATATGAATGAATCAAAATCAAAGGAATTAAAACAATTAAAATATGTTGCATTTACTAGAGCTTCAGATAATATATATTTAATTTGATATATATCAAATTTGATATATATATATAATTTAATTCTTTGTATAATATATATGTCTGATTTAGATAGACCATATAAAGTTATATTATCATTAGATGATGAATGTACACATGAAATAATGCCTATACAATTAACTGGATCATATTTACAATATTTAATAAATAATGGTAAAATTGAACTTAATGAACTTAATGAAATAACTATATGTGATAATAACAATTTAATAGAAAGAATTATTAAAAATAAAAAAATTGATACACGAGCTAATAAGGTAGGAGTAGAATATATTCAATATATAAATAAACAAGATAATATTGTTGGAAATGGAAATGAAAAATTTCATCTATTATCCGATATATCATATTATGATGATATAATAAAAATACTGAAGATATATCTAAATCAATCGATTGATTTAGATATTGAATATTTTCAAAATATTGAATATCTAAATCAACCGATTGATTTAGATATTCAAAATAACCCTATTGGAGATATATATGTGTTTGAGAATAATCAAATAAAATACAAACCAAATATAATTATAAAAAAATTAGACTCTAACGATTCAATAATATTAGTAGGTTATCCTGATCCAGCAAAAATGTTACAATATTCTGATTTACCAGATGAAATTAATACCAGTGGTATTAATACCACTGGTATTAGTAATACAATATCAATAAAACATTTACATAATTTATTATCTGATAATGATGAATATAAATTTACAGAAGAAGAACTAATTTTAGAAAATGAAAATTTATGGAAATTAAATTATGGAAATAATTTAAATTTAAAGTTTAATGATGAATTTGAAGAAAAATATAAAAATTTTGTTAATGATACAATAATTAATAATAATTTATTAAATCAACCACAAATTGTCTGTAAATATATATTTACATTATTTAAAATATCTGATAATGATATTTCATTATTATATAAGTCTTTAAATGAAATAAATTCAACTCATACAGAAATATTTAAAGAAACTAAAAAAATAATAGAAGAAGAAATATTTAATTTATATAAAATAAGTAATTTAAATATATATGTGTCATATTCAGGATTTCCTCATATAGTAAGTGAATATGTTAATCCTATGTCTAATATATCTATGTTTGCATATGCATCATTTAACTATATATCAATTGAAGAATTAATATATAATAGTAATATAGAAATACCAAAACCTTTTTGGGAAAAAGTTAATTTGCCATTTTACACATCGAGAAATAATTTAAAAAATATATTTGAATTATATGGGGGAAATGAAAGTGAAGATGAAGACGAAGACGAAGATGAAAATGAAGATGAAAATGAAGATGAAAATGAAGATGAAAATGAAGATGAAAATGAAAATGAAGGAGATAATATTATTCAATATTTAAATGGATCTGATATTAAAGTTGTATTTTTTGAAATTGATTCATTATCAAGAATTATTACTATATTAACAAAGGATAATACAGAATTTATTTATTTAAGATTAGAAACTAATCTATCAAGAGATAAATTACTTTCAAATAATGATGATATTACATTTAATATAAATAGCAAAACAGTTAGTAACAATAATGGAACAATATATAATTTAATTAAAAATAATAATATTTCAACATATAAAATTACAAAATATAAAATTATAAATTCTGTCAATAATGATGAAGATTATAAAAATATTTATAAACTATGTTTAGATAATAGACCAATTATTAAAACAGTTATTTCAAATGATATATTAAAAAATAGAAGAAATAAATTTCTATCAAATGGTTTAGAAAATCCAATTAATTACATAAGTTATGCAGTTAAAGTTATATTTGGATGCTTATTTAATACAGAATATACTTCTGATTTTATTATTAAAAAAAGTATTATAACAATAGAATATGGTGATTATATAGGTATATTTTATGAAAGAAAATTAAAAGAATATTCAGAAGAATTATTTATTATTAATGAAACTCATTATTTATGTTGGATTACTCATATTGAATATTTTAATTGTGTTAAAAAAATAGTAGAAAAGTTATCATTAGACGAATTAAAAGATTTTATTAATAATAATTATGTCAGTGTTCCTAAAAAAATTAATGATTTAAATATACTAGATATATATGATGTTAATAATACTAATATATTTAATATAATTAATTATTGGTATGAATTTTTACTAAAAAGTAAGTATTTACCAAAAAATAAGTATTTACCAAAAAATAAGTATTTTACATATGTTCATAAAATAAGTAAAATAAATTTTGGTATGATACATATTAAATATTTAACAATAACAAATAGAACATTATATGATCCTATATTGCCTTCTGGGAAAAATATATGTCAATATAATAGAAATTTATCTTATGATACATTTAAAAAATTTATAGTTATTGATAATGATTATTATAAAAATAATAATTGTACATTATATACAGAAATTGATAAAACACTCTTTATTTATAATAATTTATCTCCATCGAATGACTTAAATATTGACATGTCAGGTGGAGATAAAAATAAATCGTTTATATTTAAAAATATAAATAATATTAAAGAAGGCGATGAATTTAAATATTTATTTAATGAAATTCCATATTCATTATATAAAGAACATTATGATATTTATAATATTAATTATTTATATTTAGAATTAAAAAGTAAAAAATTTAATGCAATAAAAAATATTAATAAAATTTTAAATTTACCAAAACAACAAAAATTTATGTATTTTAATACTTATTTAACAATTAAAAAATTTATTAATAATAATAAATCTGTTTTATTTATAAGTGGTCAACCTACACATATAAAATTTTTAGATCAACAATTAGATATGAATGAGTTTGATTTATTATTATATTATGGAGATGGTATACATGACGAAAAAGATGAATTTATTACTTATGATAATGAAATTAAACAAAATAAAAATCATATAAAAAATATATATGGTAGTTATACACAGTTATATCAGAAAGATATAATAATTAATAAAAAATATGATTCAATATATTATTTCTCTCCAGTATTTAAGGATAATAATAATATTGTATTATTTTCATTATTAACAATACCAATTAATATTTATAATATTATTGTATTATTAAATTCTTTAAATGATAATGGAAAATGTTGTATGCAATTCCGATTATGTATAATTGTACCTTCAATTAAAAAAATATTATCATTATTATATTATTGTTTTTCTGATATTGAATTTATTAATTTAAATAATTTTATAGTTGAAATAACTTGTAATAATTTTCAATTATCAAAATTCTCAAAATATAATAAAATTTTATTAAATAAATTAGAAGAATTATCAAAATTTATTAATAACAAGATTATTAATAATGAAGTTAATAATAATCTTTATACATTATTAAAATGTAATAATACAGATTTATTTTATAAAGGTAATTTATCTGAAATTAGTTCAGATGATCTTAGTTCAATATGTAATTTTGACATATTATATGATATTGATATAAAAATACCTAATAATAAAAAAATAGATCTATTATTAGATAATATTAAAAGACAGTTTATTAATAGATTTGAAAATATAAATATGATAATAAATTTATATTTTCCTTTAACTGACACAAATAGAAATGAATTAATAGATAAAATTATAAATGATAATATTATTCAATATATTAAATTATTAAATGAAAATAATATACCATATAATAAATATTATACATCATCATTAATTAAAGATTATAATACATTAATATTAGATTCACTATATAGTTTATCACATACAGTTAATTCACATATAATTTTATATAAAAATAAAGATGATATTAATAAACTTAATAAAATTAATCAAAAATTTACATATAATATTTTTGATAGTACTATTAATAAATTATATAATATTAAACATATTAGAGAAAATTTAGTACCTAATTATGGAGATAATAAAGATTTAACAAGAAAGATAACAGAAGATTTTACAAGAGGTATAAATAAATACTTAAGTTATAAATATAATATTAAACCAGAAGTATCTAATGGGTTTGTTAAATTATGGGAAATATATAATGAATTTAATTTAATTAAATCAAAATCGCATTTTAATACATTCCATATGTGTGAAGCCCCTGGGCAATTTATATATTGCACTAAATATTATTTAAATAAATTATTTCCCAATGTAGAACATAAATGGTATGCATGTAGTTTAAATCCATATAACAAAGAAAATAAAAAAGAATATGGTTTTGGCAATGATATATTTGGTGATTCTTATGGATTTCTAAAAAAATATCCTAATAATTGGATATGGGGAAAAGACGGTAGAGGTGATATTATGAATAGTGATAATATTATTTATTATAGAGACTTTTTTAAGAAAGAAAAATTTAAATTGGATATTATTACTGGAGATGGTGGATTACCGTTAGGTGCTGATTTAGTAATGTTACAAAAATTAGATTACAGTCAATTTTTATTAACTATTGCAACTGCTAGCAAAGGTACACATTGTGTAATTAAAACATTTACTCCTTTTATGAGAGGAAAACATAATGAAGGTAA
>Ga0214919_10003270_pt1 | contig 24632 bp, 22 predicted proteins | sample LL1503_MetaG_FD_177994 | JGI IMG/M metagenome (GOLD analysis project Ga0214919, IMG submission 177994) | Freshwater microbial communities from Lake Lanier, Atlanta, Georgia, United States - LL-1503 | ecosystem: Environmental > Aquatic > Freshwater > Lake | place: USA: Georgia | collected... | reverse complement strand
TCCGGCTACGTGCAACTTGGCCAGGTCGGATCGAGTCCGCTGACTGCAGCGGCCAGCCAGGGGCAGGACATCAAGCTGTTCTGGATCCTGGACGACATTGCCGACGCTGAAGCCCTGATCGCGCGCAGCGGTTCGGGCGTGGGCAGCGTGAAGGACCTCAAAGGCAAGAAGGTCGCGACGCCTTTCGTCTCCACCGCCCATTACCAGCTGATGGCGATCATGAAGCTCGAGGGGCTCGACGCCAACTCGGTCAACGTCATGAATATGCGGCCGCCTGAAATTGCAGCGGCGTGGGAGCGCGGTGATATCGACGCGGCCTTCATCTGGGACCCGGTGCTGAGCAAGATAAAGGGCAACGGCAAGTCGATCGCCAGCTCGGGCAGCATCGGCGCCAAGGGATACCCGACCTTTGACGGCTTTGCCGTCAACGCCAAGTGGGCCGCGGAAAACGAGCCGTTCATGATCGCGCTGGTCAAAGCACTGGCCAAGGCCGACGACGAATACCGCAAGGGCGGCTCGAAGTGGACTCCCGACACCCCGCAGGTCAAGGCCATTGCCAAGATGACCAAGGCAGACGCCAAAGACGTTCCGGCTGCGATGGGCTTGTACAAGTTCCCCACCGCCACCGAGCAGCTCGGCGCGGCCTGGCTTGGCGGCGGCGCGGCCAAGGCGATGACGAGCACGGCGGCGTTCCTGAAGGAGCAGGGCCGGATCCAGGAAGTCAAACCCGACTACAAGGCCTTTGTCACCGATGCCTACGTGAAGAAGGCCGGACTGAAGTAAATCCGCGTCTGCGAAGCATCAGGCCACCCCAGCGGTGGCCTTTTTTTTGCTGCGGCGGGCCGCCCCAGCCGGTGGCCAAAGCTGGCCCGTCGCCGTCGCTCAGGAGGGCAGCAGCGTGGCAGGCCAGCGCAGCAGCTGGCCGGTTTCGCGCGCGAAGCGGGCCATGTCTTCCTCGGTGTCCAGGTCGATCTTGAAGTGCCGGTTGTCAGTGCGAAACATCTGCACCGCATCGGGATGGGCCGAACGCCACTCGCGGCAGCCGACATGGGCGGCGCCGGCGAGGATCTGCTCGCGTACCTTGGCGCTGAACATGACCGGGTTGCCCGGCTCCCCCGCGACCTCGGGCACCAGCACCTCGCTTCCTTCGGGGCGTTGCTGCCAGGCGCTGATCAGGCTGCCGATGTCCTGCGCGTTGACCAGCGGCTGGTCGGCCAGTGCGACCAGCACGGCGTCGGCTTCGGCTCCCACAGCGGCCAGACCGCAGCGCAGCGAAGAGACCTGGCCCTCGTCGGGCCGCGGATTGCGTACCAGCGTGACCGGGAATGTCTGCACCAACGGCGCAATGTGTTCGGCGTGGTGGCCCAGCACCACTACCACCGGATCGACCCCGGCGTGCGACAGCGCGATCAGCAGGCGCTGGATCAGCGCAACCCCGTCGAACTCGAGCAGGCTCTTGGGTCGCCCGCCCATGCGCGAACCCGCACCCGCAGCCAACACCAGCGCAGCGACCCGCAACCTGCCCTGCCGGTCGTCCCCGCTGCTTGGCCCCGCCTTCACGACACTACCTGGTAGTACAGGTTCTGCGGGTGTCGGGCCTGCGCGAAGAAGAACCAGCGCTCGGCCAGCAGACCCGGGGCCTGCACCAGCGCCGCGATGATCCACGGCAGACCGGTCTGGCTTGTCAGCCCCCAGGCCATCAGCGCAGCGGGAAGGGCAAAGCCCATCAGCAGCATCGTGCGACGGGCGTTTTTCATGGCGAGTTGTGTTGCACCGTGGAAGAACTCGCGGGTGTTGAAGGATCCGGCCGACATGCCCATCGACGTCTGCACCAGATCGGGCGAACGGATCCCGGTCGCCGACTGCAGCGTCGACCGGTGGCGGATGGCGCCGTTGCGCCTGAGCGCCAGCGCGCGGCCGGCCCAGGCGGCGAGCGTGATGCCAAGCGCCCAGGGCGCCGCTGCATCGAGCAGCACCCGTTCGAGCGCCACGGCCGCCAGCGCGCAGCCCAGCACCAGGCCCGAGGACAGTCCGATCAGCAGAAAGTTCAGCACCGTCAGCGGGTGCGCCCATTCCTCGATGAAGCGCAGGCAGGCGTAGATCATGGCGGTGCAGACCCACAGCACTGCGGCGCCGCCGATCACCAGCGCGGGCAGCAGGCCGTCCCAGGGCGCGCCGGCGCCGCTGCGCAGCGCCAGCCCCCACAGCGCGAGCAGAACGATGAATGCCGGCAGCACGATGACCTCGCGCGACATCCAGGATGTGCGCCACATCAGCACCGCACGCCAGGCGCGCATCTTGTGGCCCAGGTGCAGGAACGACGCTGCCAGTCCGGCGGCGAGCAGCAGCAGGGCCAGCGCCAGCGCAGCGTCTCGGAAGCCCGGCGTGAAGCCGACCTGGAACAGTACCGCGGCGGCGAGCAGCACCGCCAGGCCCTGGCCGGCGCCTGCCAGCGTGGTGAAGAACAGGATGGAAAAAGCGGGATGCATAGCGCTTTAGCTCCCTGTGGCGGGCGTGCCAGGCGTCGCGACGACCACCGGCCCGGTGACGCGACGTGGCAGGTACTGGTTGGCCGGCTGCGTCTGCCACTCGGGCATCAGCGCGTAGCCGCCGCGCTCGCGGATGGCCTGGGAGACTTCGGACTGCGGATCCTTGACGTCGCCGAACAGCCGCGCGCCGGTCGGGCAGGCCTTCACGCAGGCGGGCTTGCGATCGGCCAGCGGCAGGTGCTCATCGTAAATGCGGTCCACGCACAGCGTGCATTTGGTCATCACCTGGCGCTCTTCGTCGAGCTCGCGCGCTCCGTAGGGGCAGGCCCAGGCGCAGTATTTGCAGCCAATGCACTTGTCGTAATCGACCAGCACGATGCCGTCTTCTTTGCGCTTGTAGCTCGCGCCAGTCGGGCACACCGGAACGCAGGGCGGATCTTCGCAGTGCAGGCAGCTCTTGGGGAAGTGGATGGTTTCGGTGCCGGGGAAGCTGCCGGCCTCGTAGGTTTGGACCCGGTTGAAGAAGGTTCCGCTGGGATTGGCGCCGTAGGCGTTCAGGTCCGACAGCGGGCCGGCGCTGCCCGCGTTGTTCCACTGCTTGCATGACGTCACGCAGGCGTGGCAGCCGACGCACACGTTTAGGTCGATCACCAGCGCGAGCTGCTTGGCCAGCGTCTCGCCGGGCTGCGCGCGCACGCTGATGTCAGCCCGGTGCGCTGGGGCTGCGCCGGCTGGCGCCGGCGCGTCGGCGAGCATGGGGGTCTGCAGCAGGTCCTTGAGCCACTGGATCATGATGTGCGCCTTGCCGAAAAATAGGTACGTATCCGGGCCGTCGTGCCCAGCACCCCGGGCACCGGCGGCGTGGCCGCAAGCTGCGGGAAGGATTGCTGCGTTGGGTCGGGCTCGGCGGGCCGGATGCGCACCCGCACGTCGTACCAGCCGGCCTGCCCGGTGACCGGATCCGAGTTGCTGATGGTGGTGGCGCCATGGGCGCCATGGAAGGGCAGCTCTTCCGATATCAGGTGGTTGAGCAGGAAGCCCTTGCGCGCCTCGTCTGCGCCCGGCGCGAGCTGCCATGCGCCGTCGGCCTTGCCGATCGCGTTCCAGGTCCATACCGTGCCCGGCTCCACCGCCTCGGAATAGCGCAGCATGCACCGCACCTTGCCCCACTGGCTCTCGACCCAGCACCAGCCGCCGTCCGCAATGCCCGCTGCCTGCGCGGTGCGCGGATTCACATGCAGGTAGTTGTGGCTGTGGAGCTGGCGCAGCCAGGCGTTCTGCGAGTCCCAGGAGTGGTACATCGCCATCGGCCGCTGGGTGATGGCGTTGAGCGGATAGGCTGCGAGGTCGGTGGCGGCCTCTTCGAGCGGCGCGTACCAGAAGGGCAGCGGGTCGAAATAGGTTGCGATGCGCTCGCGCAGTTCATCGGGCGGCTGGCGTCCGGCGCTTTTTCCCTGCGCGGCGAGCCTGAAACTTTGCAGCGTGTCGGAATAGATCGCGATCTGTATCGGGTCGCTCTTTTGGCGCCAACCCTTGGCCATGGCGAAGTCCAGGTACTGCTGGTTCCAGTTGCGCATGAAGTGCATCGACTCGGGCATGTGGTACTGGAACACGCAGTTGTTCTGCGCGTACATCTCCCACTGCTTCGGGTTCGGTTCGCCGCGCAGATGCTCGCTGCCGTCTTTGCCGCGCCAGCCCATCAGAAAGCCGATGCCGGGCTGGGGCTGGAAGTTGACGACAAAGTCGGTGTAGCCGCTGAACTTGCGTCCACCCTCGGGCGTGGTGAAGGCGGGGAACTGCAGCCGCGACGCGAGCTCGATCAGCACGTCCTGGAAAGGCCGGCACTCGCCCAGCGGCGCCACCACCGGAACCCGCACCGAGTCGACCGGGCCGTCGAACTCCGAGATTGGCCGGTCGAGCATGCCCATCACGTCGTGGCGCTCCAGATAGGTGGTGTCGGGCAGCACCAGGTCGGCGAAGGCGACGGTCTCGGACTGGAAGGCGTCGCAAACGACCAGGAATGGGATCATGTAGTCGCCCGACGCGTCTTTGCGGTTGAGCATCTCGCGCACCGCCATCGTGTTCATCGAGCTGTTCCAGGCCATGTTGGCCATGAACACCAGCAGCGTGTCAATCCGGTAGGGGTCGCCACGGGTCGCGTTGGTGATGACGTTGTGCATCATGCCGTGCGCCGACAGCGGATGCTCCCACGAGAAGGCATGGTCGATGCGGATCGGCGACCCGTCGGCGTTGATCGCCAGCTCGTCCGGACTCGCCGGGAAGCCCAGCGGCGCCGCGTTGAGCGGCGTGTTGGGCTGAATCATGTCGGGCGCGTTGAAGGCCCGGTAATTCGGAACGATATGGCGCGGGTAGGGCGCCTTGTGGCGAAAGCCGCCGGGCGCGTCGATAGTTCCCAGCACGCTCATCAGAACGCCCAGAGCGCGCACCGTCTGAAAGCCGTTGGAGTGTGCTGCCAGCCCGCGCATGGCATGGAAGGCTACCGGACGGGCCTGCGTGCTGGCGTGCTGCTTGCCCCAGGCGTCGGTCCACGGGATCGGCAACTCGAAGGCCTGTCGCAGCGCGGTGTCGCCCAGCTCGCTCGCCAGCGCGCGGATGCGCGCCGCGTCGATGCCGGTGATGGCGCTGGCCCACTCGGGCGTACAGCTGGCGACGCGCTCGCGCAGCAGTTGGAACGACGGTGCGACGCGGCTTCCGTCGGCCAGCGTGTAGTAGCCTTCGAGCGCCGGGTCGCAGCCGTCGGCGACGCCTTCGGGGTAGGCGTTCTTTGCGCCGCCCGACGCCTTGTCCCAGACCAGCTTGTTATGCGGGTTGCGGCCGTCGCCAGGGGGGCCGCGCGCCGGGTCGGGGTCGAAGGCGAACAGCCCCTGGCGCGCGCCGTCGTCGATCTGTACCAGCTGCGGCGCATTCGTGAAACGCTTGAGAAAGGCGTGGTCGACCAAGTCTTGTGCGATCAGCTCGTGCAGCAGCGCCATCAGCAGCGCGCCGTCGGTGCCGGGCTTGATGGGGATCCACTCGTCGGCGATCGCCGAGTAGCCGGTCCGCACCGGGTTGATCGATATGAAGCGCCCGCCCGCGCGCTTGAACTTGCTGATGGCGATCTTCATCGGGTTGCTGTGGTGGTCCTCGGCGGTGCCGATCATCACGAACAGCTTGGCGCGGTCGAGGTCGGGGCCGCCGAACTCCCAAAAACTGCCACCCACCGTGTAGATCATTCCGGCCGCCATGTTGACCGAGCAGAAGCCGCCGTGCGCCGCGTAGTTCGGCGTGCCGAACTGGCGCGCGAACAGACCCGTCAGCGCCTGCATCTGATCGCGCCCGGTGAACAGCGCGAACTTTTTTGGATCGGTCGCGCGCAGGTGGCGAAGTCGTTCGGTCAGCAGGTCGTAGGCCCGCTCCCAGGAAATGGGCTCGAACTCGCCGGCGCCGCGCTCGCTGCCGGGCTTGCGCAGCAGCGGCTGCGTCAGCCGCGCGGGCGACACCTGCTTCATGATGCCCGAGGCACCCTTGGCGCAGATCACACCCTGGTTGAGCGGGTGCTCGGGGTTGCCGTCGATGTAGCGCACCGCGCCGTCGCGCACATGCGCCCGGATGCCGCAGCGGCAGGCGCACATATAGCAGGTGGTGCACTTGATCTCGGTCCCGGCCAGCGGCGCGGCGGAAGCGATCGGGTCGTGCAGCGGTTCTTCGGACAGGAACTTGAACATGGGAAAAACCTTGTGTGCTTCAGTCTGCGTACGATGCGAGAACGGCCAGCGCGACCGATGCGATGCGCGACTGTAGCGAGTCGGCGCGCGATGTCAGCACGATGGGAACCCGCGCGCCGAGCACCAGGCCGGCGCAGTCGCCCCCGCCGATGTAGTTGAAACTCTTGTAGAGCATGTTACCGGCGTTGAGGTCTGGCATCAGCAGCAGGTCGGCGTCGCCGGCGACGGCCGAATCCATTTTCTTGGTGCGCGCTGCTTCGGCTGAAATCGCGTTGTCGAAGCCAAAGGGGCCTTCGACAACGGCGCCGGGCCAGGCGCCGTCGTGCGCCAGCGCGACCAGCGCCTGTGCGTCGAGCGTCGCGGGAATCGACGGGTTCACGGTTTCCACTGCCGCGACGATGGCGACCTTCGGCCGCCCGACGCCGATGCGCTGCAGCAGCGCCACCGCGTTGCCCAGGATGTCGCGTTTGGTGCGCAGGTCGGGCGCGATATTCACCACGCAGTCGGCGAGCGCGAGCAGCTTGTGGTAGCGCGGCAGATCGAACACAAAGGCGTGGCTGATGCGGGTCGCGCCGCGCAGCCCGGTGTCGCGGTGCACCACCGCGGACATCAGTTCGTCGGTGTGCAGAGAGCCCTTCATTAGCGCTTCGAGTTGCCCGTCGCGCACCAAGGCGCTGGCACGCGCTGCGGCCTCGGGCGCTGCGGCGCCGGTATCGATATGCTCGAAGTCGTGCAAGGCCACGCCGGCCGCGTCGGCGGCACGTTCGACCGGCGTACGCGGCCCTAGCAGCACGACCCGCGCCACGCCGGCACGCTGGATCCGTGCGGCGGCGTCGAGTGCGAGCGCGTCGCAGGGATAGACGATCCCCAGGCGGGGCGTCGGCCGGGTCGCGCTCAGTGCGCAGGCGCGCGCGACGAGCGCGTCGAGCCGGGGATGCGTTGGCTGCTGCACGGCCTGCCGCGGGGGTCGCTGCCCGACTACACGTAGTCCTTGTATTTTTCGAGGAAGCGTACCGGCGTCGACAGCGCGTCGCGGCGGAACGGGTCGCCGAGTTCGCGGGTGCACATGATCTCGATGACGGTGGTCTTGCCGTGCTGCATCTGGGCTTCGACCGCTTTCTTCAGCGCCGGCCCCACGTCCTCTAGCTTGTCGATGGTCACGCCCTCGGCGCCCATGGCGCGCGCGATTCCGGCAAAGCTCTGGTTGTCGAGCTCGCCGGCGACGAAGCGCCGGTTGTAGAAGTCGACCTGGTTCTTTTTCTCGGCGCCCCACTGGCGGTTGTGGAAAACCACGGCGGTGACCGGTATGTCGTGGCGCACGCAGGTCATGATCTCCGACATGCTCATGCCCCATGCGCCGTCGCCGGCGTACGCGATGGCAGGACGCTCGGGCGCTGCGCATTTGGCGCCGATGATCGTCGGCAGCGCGTAGCCGCAGTTTCCGAAGCTCATCGGCGCGAAGAAGCTGCGCGGCTCGTCGAAGCGCAGGTAGCTGTTGGCCACCGCGTTGATGTTGCCGATGTCGGTCGAGACCATCGCGCGCGGCGGCATCGCCTTCTCGAGTTCGCGCAGCACCTGGCGCGGGTGCAACCAGTTGCCAGGCTCCTTGGACTGCTCGTCGATCATGTCCAGGCTGAAGGCGTCGCGTTCGTGCGTCCATTCGTCGAGCTCTTTTTCCCAGGCGGCCTTTTCAGCCTGGATGGTTTTCATGCGCTCGGCCTTGGTCGCGTCGCAGGCCAGTGTGCGGCCGGCCAGTCGCTGCGTGAGCGCGATGGCGGTCGCCTTGGCGTCGCCATGGATGCCGACGGTGATCTTCTTCACCAGCCCGAGGTTGGTGTGGTCGGCCTCGACCTGAATAATCTTCGCGTCCTTGGGCCAGTAGTCCAGCCCGTGCTGCGCCAGCGTTCCAAATGGGCCCATGCGCGAACCCAGCGCCACCACCACGTCGGCCTTCGCGATCAGCTTCATCGCCGCCTTGGATCCCTGATAGCCCAGCGGGCCGGCCCACAGTGGATGGCTGGCCGGAAAGGAGTCGTTGCGCAGGTAGCCGTTGACGACCGGTGCGCCCAGGCGCTCGGCCAGCGCCTTGCACGCGTCGACCGCGTTGCCCATGACGACACCGCCGCCCGCGAGGATGACCGGGAACTTGGCGTTGGCCAGCAGGTCGGCTGCAGCGTTCAGGCTGTTCTCACCGCCGGCGCCGCGCTCGACGCGCATCGGCTTCGGGATTTCGCAGCTGACCTCGCCGTAGAAATAGTCGCGCGGAATATTCAGCTGCGTCGGGCCCATCTCGGAGATCGCGCGGTCGAAGCAGCGCGCCGTGTACTCGGCCATGCGCTTGGGGTTGTTCACATGGCCCTGGTACTTGGTGAACTCCTGAAACATCGGCAGCTGGTTGGCTTCCTGGAAGCCGCCCAGGCCCATTCCCATGGTGCCGGTCTCGGGCGTGATCATCACGACCGGGCTGTGCGCCCAGTAGGCGGCGGCGATGGCGGTCACGCAGTTGCTGATGCCGGGCCCGTTTTGACCGATCACCACGCCGTGGCGGCCGCTGACGCGCGCGTAGCCGTCGGCCATGTGCCCCGCGCCCTGCTCGTGTACCACCGGTATCAGGCGGATGCCGGCAGGGGCGAAGATATCCATCGCGTCCATGAAGGCGGAGCCCATGATGCCGAATATGTCGGTCACGTCGTTGGCGACCATGGTTTCCACGAAGGCCTCGGAGGGCGTCATCTTCTGGACGCCCTGGACGACTGGGCGCTTGGGGGTATTGGGTGCTTGGCTCATGCGGTGTTTCTCCTGGGGAACGCGGATGCGAAGAGGGATGCGCAGGCGCCGTCCACGGCTGCCTCGCGGACAAACTTTAGCAGCTTGCCGTCCGCCGGTCAAACGAATATTTAAATTTCGGTACGCTATGTACTAAATTCCGGAATTTAGCTATATTCAGCGCACCATGAAAATCGTGCCGAGCACCCCTGCGATTGTGGCCGAGCCCGGCGGTGACACGCCCGCGCTGCGCCTGTTTGCGCTGCTCGAGGTGCTGGCGGCGAGCGACCAGCGCCACTCGCTGCAAAGCCTGGTCGAGGAGACCGGCTTGCCCAAGCCGACGGTACACCGCATGTTGCAGCAACTCGAGTCCGCCGGGCTGTTGCAGCGCGAGGGCGACGGCCGCCACTACGGGACCGGAACGCGGTTGCGCCAGCTCGCCGAAAACCTGCTGCGCAACGATAGCCACCACGGTGCGCGCCATGCCGTGCTGCGCCGGCTGGTCGAAGAGGTGGGCGAGAGCTGCAACATCACCGCGCTTTCGGGCAGCGAGGTGGTCTACCTGGACCGGGTCGAAACCGCCGCGCCGTTGCGCTTTTACCTGCGTGCGGGTTCGCGCGTTCCGGCGCACTGCTCGGCCAGCGGCAAGGTGATGCTCGCGCAGATGAGCCCGGCGCAGCGGCGCCGGCTGCTGGCGCACGCGCCGCTGGAAAGGTACACCGCCAAGACCATCACCGACTTGGCGCTGCTCGAGCGCGAAATAGCCCGCGTGCGCAAGCAGGGCTATGCGGTGGACGACGAGGAGTTTCTGCCCGGGCTGCTGTGCATCGCGGTCCGGGTGCCGCGCGAGGGCGCGCTGTCGAACCTGTGCATCGCGATCCAGGCGCCGAGCATGCGGCTCGACGCCGAGCGCGCTAGGCAGTGGCTGCCGGCGCTGCAGCGCGCCGCGCTGGCGCTCAGCCGCATTGACGCCGACACCACCGCCGGGCCGCGCGCGCGCGCCTGACACCGCAAGCTGCGAGGGCCCCCCATTTCATGAACGACTTCGCCTTTCACAAGCCCGATCGCCTGCTGAGCGTGCGCGAGGTCTTTGGCATCGACTCGGACCTGATGGCCGCCGCTTTCAGTGAACCGGACGAGCATGTGCCCGAACGAGACGCTGTCTACCGCTTCAACCCGGAGGTGACGCTGGCCATCCTGGCGGGCTTTATGCGCGACCGCCGGGTGCTGGTGCAGGGGCTGCACGGAACCGGAAAGTCGACGCACATTGAGCAGGTCGCGGCAAGGCTGAACTGGCCCTGCGTGCGGGTCAACCTCGACGGCCACATCAGCCGGCTGGACCTGGTCGGCAAGGACGCCGTCGTGCTGCGCGACGGGCAGCAGGTGACCGAGTTCCAGGAAGGCATCGTCCCCTGGGCACTGCAGCGTCCGGTGGCGTTGGTGTTCGACGAGTACGACGCCGGCCGGCCCGACGTGATGTTCGTGATCCAGCGGGTGCTCGAACAGGGTGGAAAGTACACGCTGATGGACCAGAACCGGGTGCTGCGTCCGCACCCCTTCTTTCGCCTGTTTGCCACCGCCAACACGGTCGGACTGGGAAACCTTAACGGCCTGTACCATGGCGCGCAGCGCCTCAACCATGCGCAAATCGACCGCTGGAACATCGTCGCTTCGCTGAATTATCTGGCGCCCGAAGAGGAGGTGGCGATCGTGCAGGCCCGGGTGCCTGCGCTGGACGTCGCGATGGTGCGCTCGATGGTCGCGGTGGCGGCGCTCACCCGCAAGGGCTTTGCCGCTGGCGACCTGTCGACGCTGATGTCGCCGCGTACTGTCATTACCTGGGCCGAGAACGTCGGCATTTTTCGCGACCCGGCGATGGCCTTTCGCCTGTCTTTCGTGAACAAGTGCGACGACGCCGAGCGCGCCGTGGTGGCCGAGTATTTCCAGCGCTGCTTCGATCAGGAGCTCGGCGAATCCTTCGCCGTGACCGGCAAGCTGCCGTGAGCGCCGCGCCAGCGCGCCCCGGGAGTGCCCCGCAGGGCGACGCCTTCGCGCTGGCGCGCGACACCTCCCCGAGCGCGCTCGCGCGTGACCTGCCCGAGGAGACGGCCTACGGCGGCGCTTCGGCGCCGCTGCTGGCGCGCCGCCAGCAGCGCGTCGACGAATTGTGCGCCGCCGCGATTCGCGCGATCAGCGGCCAGGCCGACCTGCAATTCCGCGGCCAGCGGCTGCACCGTGGCCGCAGCCCGCTGCCGCTGTACGCGCCGCACCTGCAGCCGCAACCCGCCAGGGCAGACTTCGCGTCCTTTCGCGGCGCGGCCGACGGGCTCGCGCTGCGTTTGCTGCACAGCGACGAAGCGCTGCATGCGCGGCTGCGCCCGGCGGACGCGCTCGAGCGGCTGCTGTTCGAGCTGCTGGAGCAGTTCCGCTGCGAGGCGGCGTGCGGCGCACCATGGCGCGGGCTGCAGCGCAACCTGCGCCACTGCTTCGAGACCTGGTCGCTCGCATTTCAGCAGGCCGGGCTGGGCGACAGCGCGCGCGGACTGCTGCTGTACACGGTGGCGCAGATGGCGCGCTCGCGCGTCAGCGGCGAGCCGGTGGTGGAGCAGACCGAAGACCTGATCGAGGCGACGCGCGCCGCGCTGGCGCCGGTCATCGGCGTCGACCTCGCGGGGCTGCGCCGCGCGCGTACGGACCAGTGCGCCTATGCGGTGCACGCGCTGTCGCTGGCGCGCTGCATCGCCGGCATGCTGCGCGCAGCCGGGCCAGGCGAGGATGATCCCGGCGCACAGGGCGAGAGCGACGCGCACGCTGCCTTTGCGTTGCTGACCGAGAGCAGCAGCGAAGTCAGCAGCAGCTTTGCCACCGCCGTATGCGGCCGCAGCCTGGTGCTTGCAGGCGCGCCCGCCTACCGCGTCTTTTCGCGCGCTTACGACCGCGAGACGGCCGCCGCCGGGCTGGTGCGCAAGCCACTGCTGCAGGCACTGCGCGAGCGGCTTGACGCGCGCGTGGCAACGATGGGCGTGAACCTGGCGTGGCTGGCGCGGTCGCTGCGGGCACTGCTCGCGGCGCCGGTGCGCGATGGCTGGGACGGTGGCCACGAAGAGGGCCAGCTCGACGGCCGCAGGCTGGCGCAGTTGGTGGCAACGCCTTGCGAACGCCGGCTGTTTCTCAGCGAACGCGCGCAGCCGGTGGCCGACTGCGCGCTGACGGTCCTGGTCGACTGTTCGGGCTCGATGAAGGAGCACGCCGAGCAACTCGCCGCATTGCTCGACCTGTGGGTGCGCGCGCTTGAAATGGCGGGCGTCGTCAGCGAAGTGCTGGGGTTCACCACCGGCGCCTGGAACGGCGGGCGCGCCCAGCGCGACTGGGTGCGCGCCGGGCGTCCATCGCACCCGGGGCGACTCAACGAACTGTGCCATATGGTTTTCAAGGACGCGCAGGCCCCGTGGCGCCGCGCGCGCCTGCCTATGGCGGCGCTGCTGCGCGGCGAGCTGTTTCGCGAGGGCGTTGACGGCGAGGCCTTGCAATGGGCAGCGCGTCGGCTGGCGCAGCGCGGCGAGTCGCGCAAGCTGCTGCTGGTGCTGTCCGACGGCTCGCCGATGGACAGCGCGACCAGCCTGGCGAACGACGCGCAGTACCTCGACCACCATCTGCGCGACATGGTGCACGCGGTCGAGGCGGGCGCGCACGGCGCAGCGATTACGGTCTTTGGTGTCGGCGTAGGCTTAGACCTCAGCCCCTATTACCGGCGCAGCCTGGTACTGGACCTGGCGGGGTCGACCGCCAGCGACACGCTACGCGAACTGCTCGGCCTGCTGGCGTCGCGCGCGCGTCGCTGAGTCCTTGGCCCTGTGCGGTGGTCCGCCGGAATCGACGACCAGCGCAAGCGTCGCGCTGACCGACACGCCGTACGCATAGAACCGATGCGCTTGCCAGGGGCACGGGCTCGGGACCGCAGAGGCCGCGGCGCGCCTGCTGCACAATGGCGAGCAATTGCACATGGCCAAGCGAACGAGTCCCCAAGCACTGACCCAGTCTGTCGAATCCGACGCGGTGTTCGAAAGCGCTGCTGAAGTCTTTCGCTTGATGTCGGCACCGATGCGGCTGAAGATCATCAGCAGTCTGTGCAACGCTGAAAAAAATGTCGGCCAGTTGCTCGCCGAGATCGACACCACGCAGCCCAATATGTCGCAGCACCTCCACACCCTGTATCAGGCGGGTGTTGTGGGAAAACGCCGCGAGGGCGTGCAGATTTTCTACCGCATCACCGACGAACGCGTGGCCATGCTGTGCCGGTCGGTGTGCACGCAGATCGCCATGGAATCCGAGGCGGTGAAAGCCGGTTAACGCAGATCCTTGTAGCGGGTCGCCGGGCATCGGGTAAATCCCGATGCCCGGCGACGGTGAATATCCAAGATTAGCGATAGGATCCAGAGTCATGAGGGGTTTATTGCCCGCCGGGAGGCTCAGCCACCTGTTGCATTACCAGGAGAAGACATGCCATCCATCAAGAAGAACCGGTTCAAGGCGCTCGCCGCGCTGGCGCTGATGGCGCTCGGGCAGGGCGCCGTCGCGCAGACCGACCCGCTGCAGGTGCGCAACTGGGCCGCAGCCTGTTCGAACTGCCACGGGACGCTGGGTGTCGCCCAGCCCGGCATGGTGTCGCTCGCGGGACTGGCACACGACGATCTGCTCAAGGCGCTGCAGGCGTTCAAGAGCGGCAGCCGGCCGGCCACGATCATGCACCAGATCAGCAAAGGCTACTCGGACGAGCAACTTGGCCAGCTCGCAGCCTATTTCGCCGCTTTAAAAAAATAGGGGTCACCATGAACATCCAACGTCGTCAACTGGTACAGGGCGCCACCGCCGGTTCGGTGCTAGGCCTCGCGGCTCTGGTGTCGGGTTGCGCCCAGATGGGTGGCGGCGCCGGCGGCCCCAAGGTGGTCGTTGTGGGCGGCGGCTACGGTGGCGCCACCGCTGCTAAATACATCCGCATGTGGTCCGACTATCAGGTTCAGGTCACGCTGGTCGAGCCCAATGCCGCCTTCATTTCCTGTCCGATCTCCAACCTGGTGATCGGCGGCAGCAAGGCCATGGCCGACATCACGACGCCCTACGACGGCCTGGTGCGGCGCCATGGCGTCCAGCTGGTGCGCGATAGCGTGGCACGGATAGACGCCGACAAGCGTGTCGTGCGCCTGGTCGGCGGTGCCGAACTGCCTTACGACAGGCTGGTGCTGTCGCCGGGGGTCGACATGATGTGGGACACGCTGCCGGGCATGGGCAAGCTTGGCGCGCAGGAGCAGGTGCTGCACGCATGGAAAGCCGGAGCGCAGACGCTGGCGCTGCGCCGACAGCTCGAGGCGATGCCCGACGGAGGCGTCTATGCGTTGACGGTTCCACTGGCGCCGTACCGCTGCCCGCCCGGACCCTATGAGCGCGCCTGCCAGGTAGCGCACTATTTCAGCAAACACAAACCCAGGAGCAAAGTGCTGGTGCTCGACGCCAACGACGACGTCACATCAAAGGGCCCGCTTTTCAAGAAAGCCTGGGCGGACCGCTACAAGGGCATCGTCGAGTACCGGCCCCGACACACGCTGGTCGACGTAGACGCTGGCGCTCGAACGCTGAAGTTCGAATTCAACGACGACCTCAAAGCCGATGTGCTCAATGTCCTGCCGGCCATGCGTGCCGGTGACATCGCCGTCAGGACCGGGCTGGCGACGGCCAACCAGCGCTGGTGCGAGGTCGACTTTCTGACGCACGAGTCCAAGGCCGCGAAGTTCATCCATGTGGTGGGCGATTCGATTCAGACAGCGCCGGCCATGCCGAAGTCGGGACACATGGCGAACCAGCATGGAAAGACCTGCGCTGGCGCCGTGGTGGCGCTGCTGACCGGCAAGCAGCCCAACCCGATGCCGATTTACAACAACACCTGCTACAGCTTTGTCAGCGACACCGAGGTGGTTCACGTGGCCAGCGTCCATCGCTATGACGCCGCCCAGAAGACGATGCTGGCGGTGCCTGGTTCCGGCGGCGTCTCGGGTGCGGCGAGCGAAATCGAAGGCGCCTATGCGATGGCCTGGGCGCGCAACATCTGGGCCGACACGTTGGCCTGAGGGCGTGCACCGTATGCCCGAGCGCGCGAAGTCTCTACGCAGCGTGGTTGCGGCTGGCTTGGCGCGCGCAGCGCGCCTGCGGTGGCAGGCAAGCTGCCACTGGCTGTTGGCGGCCTGTGCGTTCGCGCTGGCTCCAAGCGGTGCCAGCGCGCAGGAGGCTGCCACCATGCAGCCGGTGCAGGTGGCCGACCGGGTTTGGTTTGTGCAGGGCCAATCGGCGCTCGGATCGGCGGCCAACCGCAACTTCATATCCAACGCCGGCTTCGTCGTCACCGATGCGGGGGTCGTCGTCGTCGATGCGCTGGGCTCGCCGGCACTGGCCGAGGCACTGATCGCCGCGATACGCAAGATCACGCCGCAGCCTGTGACGCATGTGATCGTCACCCATTACCACGCCGACCATATCTACGGCTTGCAGGCCTTCCAGGCGCAGGGTGCGCGCATCCTTGCCCATGCTGCGGCGCGCGAGTACCTGCATTCGGACGCAGCGCAACAGCGCTTGGATGCGTCGCGACGGGATCTGGCGCCCTGGATCGATGCTGCCACCCGGATGGTGTCGGCGGACGACTGGCTGGCGGGCGACCGCGACCTGACGCTGGGTGGCGTGCGCATCGAAATCCGGCATGTCGGGCCCTCGCATACGCCCGAAGACCTGGTGGTGCATCTGCCGCAGCAAAAGGTGTTGTTCGCCGGCGACCTGGTGTTTCGCGCGCGCATCCCTTTTGTCGGGCGGGCCGACAGCCGACAGTGGATCCGGGCGCTGGACCGGCTGCTGGCTTTTAACGCCGCGTCGATCGTGCCGGGACACGGGCCGCTGTCCCATGCAGCGCGCGAAGACATGCTGTTGACGCGCGACTACCTGCGCCATTTGCGCGCGGCCATGGGCACTGCGGCCAGGAACATGGATCCGTTTGACGCGGCCTACAAGGCGGCGGACTGGAGCCGCTTTGAGAAGCTGCCGCTGTTTGGCGCTGCCAACCGGATGAACGCCTACAACACCTACCTGTTGATGGAACAGGAGGCGCCATGAGGCAGGCGCCGCGTCCGTTTTCCCTGACGCGACGCCGGCTGCTGGCAGCGGCGGTGCTGGGCGGGTGTGCGCACCACGCACTCGGACAGAGCGCATTGCCGACCGCCACCGACTTGCAGGAGCAACTGGCCGCAGCGCTGCGCCAGGGCTTACCGCTGCTGGTGATGGTCAGCCTGCCAGGCTGCCCTTTTTGCAAGGTGGCGCGCGACAACTACCTGCTGCCGATGCTGCGCGAGCGCGCATTTGCCGCGGTGCAGGTCGATATGCAAAGCGCTACCGTGCTGGCGGATTTCGACGGCGCGCAGACCACGCACGCGCAGCAAGTCCGGTCCTGGGGCGTTCGGTTCGCACCGAGCTTGCTCTTCTTCGGCCGCGGCGGCGTCGAAGTCGCGCAGCGCCTCAGCGGCGGCACCCAGTCCGATTTCTATGGTGCTTACCTGGACCAGCGCCTGGGCGATGCCCGAACGGCGGTGCGGCGCGCGGGCTGAGCGGGCTGCCGATGCGCTGCAGGTTCAGCGCGACAGCCACCGCATCGCGGCGATACAACCGCAAACGATGCCTGCGACCGCGATCAGCGAGCCGATCGCCAGGGTCGACAGGCCCGACAGGCCCTGGCCAATCGTGCAACCGACGGCGGTGACGCCGCCAAATCCCATCAGCATCGCGCCGGTGAGCTGGTTGCGCAGGTCCTGCAGCGAGCCAAAGCCCTCCCAGCGGAACTGTTTGCTGCCGACGGCATGCGCCAGGGCGCCAAGCACCACGCCGGCGACGCAGGCGACCCCGAAGCTCGGGTGCAATGACTTGTCGGTCCACAGCAGCAGCAGTTCCAAGCTGTAGGCGGTCGGCGCGACGAAGCTCAGCGACTCCAGCGTGCGCGAATTCGTCGCGAAGTAGACCGTCTCCAGCGTGTCCGGGTTCTCGCCGTAGCCGATGTGGCCGCTCAGGTACCAGGCGGCCACCACCAGCAGCCCGAGCAGCGCGGCGCGGGCGATCTGCGCGAGGTCACGGCGGAACGCTGCGTCCTGGAAGCAGAAAGTGCCCAGGCCCGCCAGCGCGGCGGCGCTGACGACCAGAAGCGCAGTCGGCTGGGCCATGCCGGTCCACCGGGCGAACAGATCCGGCAGGCTGGCGTGGGCCAGCCCCATGGCAGACAGGTCGATGGTCATCGGGTCGAGGTAGCTGACACGCCACTGGGCAAACAGACCCTTGAGCGCCATGTACGAGGCGATGGCGACGAACACCAGCACCACCAGCGAGCGCAGGCTGCCAGCGCCCAGCCGCAGCAGGTTCCTGTTCGGACAGCCTCCGGCCAGCGTCATGCCCCAGCCAAAAGCCAGGCCACCGAGCAGCAGCGACAACCAGGGCAGCAGGGGCCGCTGGTACAGCGACTTGCCCAGGTCGATCAGGCCAAAAAACGCCAGCAGGTTGGTGCCGGTGATAGCGACGGCCAGCGCCAGCATCCACAGGCGCATGCGACCCCAGTGCTCCATGTTGACGGCGTCGGATATGGCGCCCATCACGCAAAAATGACTGCTGCGCGCGACCCAGCCAAAGACGGTAGACAGGAGCAGGCCGCCCCCAAGGACCAGGGTGGCAGGGCTGAGTGCTTCGCTCACGATAGGCGCGCCTCGGCACCGCAGGTCCGGCACCTGAACGCAGGCTGGTTTGCGAGTTGCTGGAAATGCATCTTGTGCCTCAAAAAGACAGTGCCCGATACCGGCGAGCGCGCCGGCGCAAGCAGTGTAGCGCGGCGGCTTGGGGAAAGCACCTATGGCCGGGCGTGCTGCGGCTTCATATATTCGTACATAAGAATGTTTGGATTTATGAACGATGAACCCTATTCCTGAGGGCGCACCCGCCGGACGCCTTCTCCGGGCGCCAGAAAGCTTCATGAGCGCCGACGACGTTCGCACGGTGTTCGCACAGGCCAAGGCGGGCCGCAGGGATTTTCTGCGTGGGGTACTGACGGCGGCAGCGCTGGGTGCTGCCGCCCCGGCGGTGCGCGCGGGTGGGAGCGCGGCTGCGTCGGCGCGCGACGACCCGCACATCCTAGAGTTGCCGGCGCACAGCAAGGGCCTGGGCCAGGGCGTGGCATCCGAGGGCTACGGGAAGCCCTCGCGTTTTGAGTCCAACCTGCAGCGGCGCCAGAGCCCGGGCCTGACGCAGACGACGCAGTCGTCGGTGTCGTTCGCGCCACTGCAATCGATGTTCGGCATTGTCACGCCCAGCGGGCTGCATTTCGAGCGCCACCACCAGGGCTGGTGGGACATTGACCCGTCCAAGCACCGGCTGATGCTCAATGGTTCGGAGTCTGCGATGCTCGGCAGGCCGATGGTCTTCACGGTCGACGAGCTGATGCGGCTGCCTTCGGTGTCGCGCTTTCACTTCATCGAGTGCGGCGCCAACACCGGTATGGAGTGGGGCAACGTTGCGGTGCCCACCGCGCAGTACAGCCACGGCATGCTGTCGTGCAGCGAGTTCACCGGTGTGCCGCTGATCACCTTGTTGGAAATGGCATGGGCCGACCTGAAAAAAGGCCAATTCGTGCTCGCCGAGGGTGCCGACGGATCGTCGATGACGCGCAGCATTGCCATGACGCAGGTGCTGTCCGGCGAGGTGCTGGTGGCCTATGGGCAGAACGGTGAGATGCTGCGACCCGAGAACGGCTATCCGCTGCGGCTGGTGGTGCCCGGCGTCCAGGGGGTTAGCTGGGTCAAGTACCTGCGGCGCATAGAACTCGGCGACAAGCCTTATGCGGCCAAGGACGAGGCGGCGCACTACATCGACCTGATGCCCGACGGCCTGCACCGGCAGTACAGCAGCATCCAGGAGTGCAAGAGCGTGGTGACCACGCCGTCGGGCGGCCAGGTGCTGCTGGACCGGGGCTTCTACAGCATCACCGGTCTGGCGTGGTCGGGCCGGGGCAAGGTCAGGAAGGTGGATGTCTCGATCGACGGCGGTCGCAACTGGCGCAGCGCCCGGCTGCAGACGCCGGTGCTCTCGAAGTGCTTGACGCGCTTTGACATCGACTGGGTTTGGGACGGCAAGCCCGCCATCGTCCAGAGCCGCGCTACCGACGAGACCGGCTATGTGCAGCCCAGCTACCGCCAGGCCCGTGCGGTGCGCGGCACGCGCTCGATTTACCACAACCATTCGATTCAGTCCTGGCTGGTGCAGGCTAACGGCGAGGTGAAAAATGTGCAGCTGGCGTAGGTCCCTGCTGGTCCTGGTAATGGTGTCGGCGCTGGCTGCCGTCGCTGCGGCGGAACGCTATCCAGGCCTCGGGCGCGCCGCTACCGACCGGGAGGTCGCCGCCTGGGACATCGATGTGCGGCCGGACTTCAGGGGACTTCCCGCCGGATCCGGGTCGGTGGCGCAGGGGCAGGTGGTGTGGGAGGCGCAGTGCGCTTCCTGCCACGGCTTTTTCGGCGAATCGAACCAGTTCTTCAGCCCGCTGGTGGGGGGCACCACCGCCGACGATGTCAGGACCGGGCGCGTGGCCCGGCTCAAGGATCCGGCGTACCCCAGCCGCACCACGCTGATGAAACTCGCGACGCTGTCGACGCTTTGGGACTACATCAACCGGGCCATGCCCTGGAATCAGCCCAAGTCGCTCAGCGCCGACGAGGTCTATGCGCTGACCGCATTCCTGCTGCATCTGGGCCATGTGCTGCCCGAGCATTTTGTGTTGTCCGACCAGAACATGGCCGAGGTGCAAGCCAGGATGCCGAACCGCCATGGCATGAGGCTGGCTCCCTCGCTGTGGCCTGGCCGCGAGTTCGGCGCCAGCGGCCGGCCCGATGTAAGGGCCAGCGGGTGCATGCGCAATTGCGCCGGCGAAGTCACGATAGCGTCCCAGCTGCCGGACTTCGCGCGCAACCAGCATGGCAATCTGGCGCAGCAGAGCCGACTGGTGGGCGCGCAGCGCGGCGCCGACACCTCGCGGCCCGAAACCGCTGCCGGCACGCAGGCGCGGCCCGCCGGGGACCCGGCGCAGCGCGTCGACGACCGGTCGGGCGCCGGGTGGGCGCTGGCGGGCCAATACGGTTGCACCGCCTGCCACGGCCTGGCGCAAGCCTTGCTGGGCCCGTCCTTTGCGGACATCGGGCGCAAACACGCGGGCAAGGTCGACTACCTGAGCGCCAGGATTCGGTCGGGCGGGGTAGGCCAATGGGGCCCTGTCCCGATGCCGGCCCAGCCGCTTGGCGAGGCGGACGCGAACACGATTGCTGCCTGGATCGCCGCGGGAGCGCTGCGCTGAGGGGCGGCCATGGCCCTGCCGGGGACGCCGCAGGCGGACGGTCCGCTTTCGGTTTTAATAGCAACTACTTATCGCAAGGAAAACATCATGATCCAAACGCGTCGCAAGACCATCCAGCACAGCGCCGTTGTTGCGGGTCTGCTGGCGGCCAGCGGACTGTTTCCGCAATACGCGCTGGCCTTCAACGCCAAGGCCTTTGAGGCCAAGAGCGTTGCCGATGCGCTCAAGGCGATCGGCGTTGGCGCGCCGGTGGAGAGCAAAGAGGTCAGCATCACCGGGCCCGACATCGCCGAGAACGGCGCAGTGGTTCCGCTGGGCGCGAGTACCACGCTTGCTGGCGCAAAGCAGCTGCTGCTGCTGGTCGAGAAGAATCCCAACACCCTGGTGGCGCTCTTCACGCTGACCGACAGCGTCGATTCGAATGTGACGACAAGGGCCAAGATGGGCCAGTCCTCCGATGTCTACGCGGTGGCGATCATGGGCGACGGCCGCGCCCTGTTTGCAAAGAAAGAAGTCAAGGTCACGCTCGGCGGCTGCGGCGGCTAGTCCGGCGCGTTGCAGGCCCATTTCGGTAACGGTTTTCAGGAGTTCACAATGGCAGATCCGATGCGCATACGCGCCCAGGCAGCCGGTGGCGTCGCCACCGTGCGCATATTGATGGCGCATGAGATGGAGACCGGTCAGCGCAAGGACGCGGCCGGCAAGACCATACCGGCGTGGCATATCACCGAAGTCGGCGCCACGCACAATGGCAAGACGGTGCTGAGCGCCGAATGGGGGCCGGCGGTGGCCAAGAACCCGTTCCTGCAATTCAATGTCAAGGGCGCAAAGGCCGGCGACAAAATCGTCGTGACCTGGAAGGACAACCGCGGCGATAGCCGCAGCGACGAAGCGACGGTGTCCTGATATGCGGGCCCCCTTCATATCCGCCGCGGTGTTGGTGTGCCTGCTCTGCAGCGCCGCCAGCTGGGCGCAAAAGACCGCTGCGCAAGGCATCGCCGAATACCGCGCCATGCTCGCCGACGGCAACCCGGCCGACCTGTTCGAGGCCAAAGGCGAGGGGCTGTGGAAGCAGCCGCGCGGGCCCAAAAACGCATCGTTGGCGCAGTGCGATCTGGGCAAGGGCCCGGGCGTTGTCAAGGGCGCGTTTGTCGAGCTGCCACGCTATTTCGCCGACACCCGCAAAGTGCAGGACCTGGAGTCGCGCCTGCTGAGCTGCATGGAAACGCTGCAGGGCTTCAACGCCGCCGACGTCGCGCGGACCCCCTTTGGCAGCGGCGAACAGAACCAAGTCACCGCGCTGGCGGCTTTCATTTCGGCCGAGTCGCGCGGCATGAAGTTCAACCTTCCCAATAGCAGCGTCGAAGAAAAGACCTTGTATGAAGTCGGCAAGCGGATTTTCTTTATGCGCGCCGGCACGCACGACTTCTCCTGCGCTTCCTGCCACGGTGAGGACGACAAGCGCATCCGGCTGCAGGATCTGCCCAACCTCACCCGCAGCCCGGGTGCCGGGGCCGGCTTCGGTGCCTGGCCTGCTTACCGGGTCAGCAACGGCCAGATGTGGGGCATGCAGCTGCGGCTCAATGACTGCTACCGCCAGCAGCGTTTCCCCTACCCGCTGTTTGGCAGCGACGCGACCATTGCGCTGGGCATGTACCTCGGCGTCAACGCCAAGGGGGGCGAATCGATCGCCCCGGCCATCAAACGTTAAGGAGAGCGACCGATGCGCAAGCTGTTTTTACAACGGGTCCTGTCGACCGTCCCGGCATGGGTGGCTGCCGCGGCGCTGAGCGGCTGCGCCGTCGTGCCCCCGGGGCCCGAACTCGACCGGCTGACCGCCGACATCGTCAAGGCGTCGTTTCGAAGCGAGGCCACCGCCAAGGTCGAGCGGCTGGTGCAGGACGATGCGAACCGGGCGTGCAGCGCGGCCGACGTCGCCGGCAAGCCGCTGGACGACAACCTGGCAGCCGCCATCCGGGCCGCCAACTTGAAGACCATCCGCTGGCCTTCCGACGCGCGCTATATCGGCGACTGGAAAGAGGGCGAAAAAATCGCGCAAAGCGGACGTGGCCTGACCTGGACCGACCCGGCGGGCCAGCCGGGCGGCGGCAACTGCTACAACTGCCATCAGATCGACAAAAAGGAAATTTCCTATGGCACGCTGGGTCCGAGCCTCTACAACTACGGCAAGAACCGGGGTGTGGCCGACCCCTACAGTGAGGCGTCGCGGCCTGTTGTGCAGTACACCTGGGGCAAGATCTGGAACAGCCGCGCCTACAGCGCCTGCTCGCATATGCCGCGCATAGGACACGCCGGCATCCTCAACGAAGCCGAACTGCGCCATGTCATGGGCCTGCTGCTGGACCCGACGTCGCCGGTGAATCGCTAGCCGTGCGCTGGCGCAGTTCACACAGTCGGTGTCCGGCGTGAACCTCCACAGGCGCGAATTTCTGGAGCTGCTGGGTTCCGCCGCGATGGCGGGGATGCCGCTGTACGCCAGCGCGCAGTCCGACAGCGCAGCGGCTGTGGCCGGCCTGTACGACGTGCCCGCCTTTGGCAACGTGTCGCTGCTGCACATGACCGACTGCCACGCGCAACTCAAGCCGATCCATTTCCGCGAACCCAGCGTCAACCTCGGCTTTGGCAGCATGCGCGGGCGGCTGCCGCACTTGGTGGGCGAGCATCTGCTGCGCAGCGCCCAGGTGCGCATGGGCAGCGCACAGGCCCATGCGCTGACGCACCTGGACTTCGAGCAGGCGGCGCAGCGCTACGGCAAGGTCGGCGGCTTCGCCCATCTGGCAACGCTGGTCAAACGCCTGAAAGCCAGCCGTCCGGGCGCGCTGCTGCTCGACGGCGGCGACACCTGGCAGGGCTCGGCAACGGCGTTGTGGACCAAGGGCCAGGACATGGTCGAGGCGGCCCGGTTGCTGGGCGTGGACCTGATGACCGGGCACTGGGAGTTCACGCTGGGCATGCAGCGGGTCAAGGAGATCGTCGACAAGGAGTTGGCCGGCAAGATCGAGTTTCTGGCGCAGAACATCAGGACCAACGACTTTGGCGATCCGGTGTTCAAGTCCTGGGTCATGCGCGAAATAAACGGCGTTGCCTGCGCCATCGTCGGCCAGGCATTTCCCTACACGCCGATTGCGAACCCGCGCTACCTGGTGGCCGACTGGGGCTTTGGCATCCAGGAAGAGAGCCTGCAAAAGACCGTTGACGAGGCGCGCTCGCAGGGCGCGCAACTGGTGGTCCTGCTGTCGCACAACGGGATGGATGTGGACCTCAAACTCGCCAGCCGGGTCAGCGGCATCGACGCAATTTTGGGCGGTCATACGCACGACGCGATGCCGGTGGCCAGCGTGGTGGCCAACCGTGGCGGCCAGACCATCGTCACCAACGCCGGCTCCAACTCAAAGTTTCTCGGCCTGATCGACTTCGAGGTCAGGGGCCGCAAGCTGGTCGATTTTCGCTACCGCTTGCTGCCGATATTTGCCAACGTGCTGCCCGCCGACCGGGAAATGGACGCGCTCATCAATCGGGTGCGCGCGCCCTTTGAAGCCCGGCTGGGCGAGAAACTCGCGGTCAACGAAGGCCTGCTGTACCGGCGCGGCAACTTCAACGGCAGTGGCGACCAGTTGCTGCTCGACGCGATGATGGAACTGCAGTCGGCCGAAATCGCTTTTTCGCCCGGATTCCGCTGGGGAACGACGCTGCTGCCCGGCCAGGCGATCACCCGCGAATGGCTGATGGACATGACGGCCATTACCTACCCCTACGCCACCCTCAGCGAGATCAGTGGCGGGACCATCAAGACCATTCTGGAGGACGTGGCCGACAACCTGTTCAACCCCGATCCCTACTACCAGCAGGGCGGCGACATGGTGCGGGTGGGGGGGCTGCAGTACCGCTGCGACCCGCAGGCGGCGATGGGAAAGCGCATCGACCAACTGGTGCTCGGCGGCAAGCCGCTGCAGGCCGATCGCAGGTACAAGGTTGCCGGTTGGGCGCCGGTTTCCGAAGAGGCGGCCAGGGCCGGTGGCAAGCCGATCTGGGAACTGGTGGAAACCTGGCTCAAGTCCAAGGGAACGGTGTCCGCTCGCCAGCCCAACCTGCCGACGCTGGTGGGCGCAGCGGACAACCCGGGCAGCGCGGCGTTCTGACGCGATGGCGGCCCTGCTTCTGGGGACGATGTTTGGATTTGGAAAGCGCGCGCTGCATGAAGCGCAATGCAAAGGACTT
>Ga0214919_10003269_pt1 | contig 24632 bp, 26 predicted proteins | sample LL1503_MetaG_FD_177994 | JGI IMG/M metagenome (GOLD analysis project Ga0214919, IMG submission 177994) | Freshwater microbial communities from Lake Lanier, Atlanta, Georgia, United States - LL-1503 | ecosystem: Environmental > Aquatic > Freshwater > Lake | place: USA: Georgia | collected... | reverse complement strand
CACGTCGCAAAACTTCATGAGGGTAGGAAGATGATTTTTTGCCTAATCCTGTAAAGACCAAAAGGCGAACATGCGAACCTGGAAGTTTTACAACTTCATCTGCTTTTCCAGTAGCTCCCATATCTACAAGTTGAGAAAGGATTGTCTTGGTATCGATCGCCATATCTCCGGCTTCGATTGATATTCCACCCTTTGAATTGGTTGAGGTCAAACCCAGTACCAAAATCTCATCTTTAACAACGCCATCTGAAATCTTTAGTGTGCTCATGCCGAGAAGCCTATTAGAAATCTTGGTAGGTTTACACAATGAAGATCTCGCCACTTAATGAAAAACATGTAGCCCTCAACGCAAAGATGGCTGATTTCGGTGGCTGGTTGATGCCTATTGAATATCCAGGGGCAGGTGTCCTGGCTGAACATGCTGCGGTACGTGAACGGGTTGGCATCTTCGATGTGTCTCACCTTGGCAAGGCATCGGTAGTAGGTGAAGGTGCCTTGGAGTTTCTCAATAGTTGCCTAACCAATGATTTAACCAAGATAGAAGATGGCTCGGCTCAGTACACATTGCTGTGCACACCAACTGGCGGCGTAGTCGATGATCTGATTGCGTATAGAAATAGTGATTCCGATTTCTTCTTGGTCCCTAATGCTTCAAATACAACTGATGTGGTTGCCGTCTTGCACAATCAAGCACCGGCTGGAATAACCGTTACCAATTTACATATGGATTACGCAGTTCTTGCCGTTCAAGGCCCATTAGCACCAAAGGTTTTAGAAAGTTTAGGAATTAGTACCCAGATTGATTACATGGCCTTTGACCACGTGAACATTGCCGGTGCCGATGTGATTTTGTGTCGTACGGGATACACAGGTGAACTGGGTTATGAATTACTTCCACATACAAAAGATGCGATAGCTGTCTGGGATGCCTTAGTTGATGCGATCAAACCTTTTGAGGGATTGGTATGTGGATTAGGTGCTCGAGATACATTGCGGACCGAAATGGGTTATCCGCTACACGGCCACGAGTTATCTCTTGAGATCTCACCGGTTGAAGCAAGTGCAGGCTGGGCAGTTGGCTGGAAGAAAGAAAGTTTTATTGCATCAGATATCTTGAATGCCCAAAAAAATGGTGGAGCTACGCGCAAGAGCATGGCGCTTAAATCCTTAGATCGCGGCATTCCTCGTGCTGGGATGAGTGTTAAGAACTCAGAAGGCGAAATCGTCGGTGAGGTTACAAGTGGAACCTTTTCACCAACTTTAAAGAACGGTATCGCTTTGGCGCTGCTGTCATCTGATATCTCGGTTGGCACTCAACTAACTATTGATGTTCGGGGACGAGATTCACTATGCGAAGTTGTGAAACTGCCCTTCGTTACTTCACACGTTCGCTGAAAATAACGGGAGATACAAAAGCCGCACGCGTGTGACTGCGCCGTAATGCGGCTAAAACAGATGTGCCGGTAAAACCAATTAAGCAGACCGTAAAGATCGCTCGTGGAAGATCCCAAGCCATCGCCGTTGCAAAGTGAAAGGTAAAAAAGCGAGAGAGATTCTCTGTAAAGGCGCCACCTGCAACATATGACAGCTGAGTGTTTGAGCCCAAAGCCCATGGCCAAAATTGTAGATCCATGAGTATCCCGAAGAGTTCGGCTGAAAGTGCACCATAAATAATCAACATCACAATCTCTTTTTTACCCCGAATAAATTGTGGAAGATACCCCGCGAGCAAACCAATCCATGCTGCAGCAAACACTTGATAGCCAAGCCACGGCCCTAATCCTCCTGTTAGCAGCGCAGATACAAACATCGAAATCATTCCTAAGAGAAACCCAAAGGTAGCTCCGAAGACTCGTGCGCTAAGGATTAATACAAACCACATAGGCTCAATTCCAACGGCACCAGCACCCAATGGTCTGAGCGCTGAAATTAAGGCGGCTAATACGCCCAACAATGCCACAGATTTTGCATCTAGCTTTGAATTGGAAATTTCTAGCACTACCAAAACACACGCGAATGAAACAGCAAGCCAAAAGAACAGTTGAGTTTTAGGAAGATCTTTACCGCTGTAGAAAAATGGCCATAAGAAACCTGCAAGTGCAAAAGTTGATGCGATAGCTAGGACTAATTGATTCTTGAAGGAAAATGTCACAATTTGCAGCGTAGTTTTCATAAGCGATCCTCTAGCGCTGTAACCACATCAGAAATCTTCAGCCAAGGTTGCGGTGACATAACCTTAGACACTTGTGGTGCAAAAGCAGGTGAAGACAGTAAAACATCTAATGTTGAACCATCGGCAACAATTTCTCCATCGGCAACAAATACAACACGGCTAGCAAGTTCTGCGACTAGTTCAACATCGTGAGTAGCAAGAATTACGCACTTACCTGTGGCTCGTGCAAAATCAATCAAGATTCGCGTTAACTCGTTTTTAGCTTGGTAATCAAGACCTCGTGTTGGCTCATCCATAATGAGGATCTTTGGATTGGCAGATAAAACAACACTTAAAGCAAGGGCCAATCGTTGGCCCTCTGAAAGATCCCGTGGATGCGCGTTGATTGAGATTCCCTGAACTAACTGCTGAAGAACCTTCAAGGTAGTGCCCAGTGCAACACCATTGTCGCTATCGGCTTGATTACATTCGATGGCAACGCTTTGGCCGTATAACAGGTCATTTGGCTCCTGCGGAATAAAGCCAATTGTTCTTCTGCGTTCTCCACCATTTAGTTTTTGGGGATTCTTTGAATCGACAAGAATTGATCCTGTTATACCGTCGCTAACTCCAGCAAGCGATCTAAGAAGTGAACTCTTGCCAGCACCATTTCTTCCCATCACAGCAACGATTTCATTGGGAAAGATATTGGCGGAAAGCTCCTTGAGGGCAATCTTGTGGTTGTATTTCAGGGATAAAGATTTAATTGAAATGATGGGGTCAGATGTAGGAACCTCAGTTTTTGCAGGTTGTGCAAATACACCTTCTCGTATTTCCGTAGTCATGCGACGCATCTCACGGACAGATAGGCCAACCTCTTTTAACCCCAGTGCTCTAGCTAAATGAACAATCGGGGGAGCGATTGGGGAGTTCATTAAGATCTCTTCAGGTGTTCCAACAGCTGCAACTCCATCACCATTGATACGAACAATACGATCTGCAAATTGAATTACTCTTTCCAATTTATGTTCTGCAATTACAACGGTCAGACTCAAATCATGTACTAATCGATGGAGGATGGATAAAACTTCCTCTGCCGCGATTGGATCCAAAGCACTTGTTGGTTCATCTAAAACCAAAACCTTTGGATGAGTTACGAGCGCAGCGCCAATTGCTACCCGCTGTTGCTCGCCTCCACTCAGTGTTGCAATTGTTCTATCTCTCAGTGGAGCCAAACTGAGCAGATCCAAAACCTCTTCAACTCTTTTTCGCATGACATCAGGGGGCAAATTAAGCGCTTCCATACCGAAGGCCAATTCATCTTCAACGGTGTCGGCAACAAAAGAGTTTGCGGGGTTTTGCCCAACGATTCCGATCAGATGCGCCATTTCTCCTGGCTTAACCATCTGTGTTGAAACCCCATCAACGCTCACATCTCCAGCAAGGATTCCACCAGTGTGATGTGGGACTAAGCCATTAATTAACCGCAAGAGTGAAGATTTGCCAGAACCAGTAGGCCCAATAACAAGTACTAATTCCCCCTCTTGAATCTCTAAATTAAGATCTTCAAGCACCGTGGTCGTCGAGTTCGGATAAACCAATGAGACATGTGAAAACTTGATCATGAAAGCCCTACAACTAAAATCGCACTACCAATGATTAAGAAATCAGTCGTCTTCCACTTTATCGGTCGGTACTTGCTTCTTTTTCTATTTACTCCGTAGCCACGACTATCCATTGAGGCTGCCAGATCTAAAGATTTAGCAAGAGACTCTTCAAGTAATGGAATTGCAACTCGTCTCCAGGATTTAAACCCTTTAACACTTTGGCCTCGTAAACGTTGCGCCTGTCGAATTCTGGCTACAGATGTAACAAGTTGTGGAAGGACTGAAGTTGCAATGACTACGGTTACCCCAAATTCATAAACATAAATGGGTAGTACTCGCAGCAGTTTGTGCGGACTTGTCAGAGATGCAGCAGCTCCAAAAATAATGATGATTGCGCAAATGGTGATTCCTTCAGTTAGTGCCGATGACACTCTTTCCGCCGTTACCGAACCACCAATGCGAATACCAGGCATCCATGATGGAAGCGGTATTACAGGTATTGAGAATAAAACTCGCCCAGGAATTGGGACACCAATTACAACTCCAATTACAGTGCGAACCAAAAGAATCCAGGCTGAAAGCTTCAAACTCCAATTGAAGCTATTACCCCAAGGAGCTTTCTCGCGATTAGCAAATACAACGGCCGCAATCGTACCCACGCACAGAACCGTGAATATGGTTGAATCAAATCGAATGACAGCAATTGCCAATCCGAAAGCCCATATCCACCAAGTAAGTGGGTGCAGTTGCAGTGGTTTCATTGGTGCTTATTTCTTTAGAATCGCAGGCGTTGGAATTTCAACGCCACATTCCTTTGCAGGAAAGTTTTTTAAACCGCAGATCAATCCAGAGCTTGCTGCTCGAACCTTTACTACCTGTCCAAGAACATCGATACCTTGGGAAGATTTTGCGGTTCGAACACATGTCGTGATTGTTGCGGGAAGTTTTTCACCCTTTGGCGCCCAAGCTGTAGAGCCGAAATCGATAACTAAACCAATTCGCTTTGTGTCTTTATCGGCCTTTGTGCTGCCACAAATCTTTGTAAAACTCGGCAACACCTTTGGAGCTTGAGAAGGAATGTCATCGCTACTGAAAACAAAGGACCAGCCTTCAACTGCGCCATCGGCAATATCTACCGTTGGCCCTGTCATTGCAGCTTTCCATGTGGATGTTCCGGGAGCTGCTTGAAAGTATCCCCAATAGCGCCAACCCTTAGATGCGGCATCTGCTGATGGAGTAGTAAAGGTTGCGATCACAACAATTGCTAAAAATAATTTAAATTTCATTCTGTGTAGCCTCTCGGAATTTAAAGAGTCTCACAGGGAGTGAACCGCACTGAGATAGCTCGTATTACACGACACTTCTAGTGTTAGGAGCACACCCCGCAAACCTCGGCGGGTGTTTATCTCATCTACCTTCAATGGGTAATCCGACTTACTTACTAATGAACCTCTTTTTAGAGATCTTCGTAAATTTACGGTTGCGGGTCAGCGTCGGATTTGCACCGAACTTCCCCCAGAAAAGGAGCTATTAAGTTGTGGTCGTACCAAACCACATGGCCTTGGGGTTGGCAACTAGGCGCGCACGTCCTAGGCTCGCGGTATGGAATACAGACGCCTTGGCAGTACCGGAATGTACGTTTCTGAGATCTCTTACGGAAACTGGATCACTCATGGAAATCAGATTGAATCTGATGCAGCGATTAAGTGCGTGAAGGAAGCGCTCAATCAAGGTATCACAACCTTTGATACTGCAGATGTTTATGCAGGCACAAAGGCAGAGGTAGTACTTGGTAAAGCACTAAAAGGCGTACGCCGCGAATCCTATGAATTATTTACAAAGGTGTACTGGCCAACCGGTACTGGAAAAAATGATCGTGGTCTGTCTCGCAAGCACATCATCGAATCCTGCAACGCCTCGCTGAAGCGTTTACAAACAGATCATATTGATCTCTACCAAATGCACCGTTTTGATTACGAAACACCACTAGAAGAATCCTTAAGTGCATTTGATGATTTGATTCGCGCAGGAAAGGTGCATTACATCGGTTTTTCAGAGTGGAACGCAGCTCAGATTCAATCAGCGTTAGATATTCAAGATGCTCGCGGATATAACCGTTTTGTTTCTAGTCAGCCTCAGTACTCAGCGCTTTGGCGCGTAATTGAAGCTGAAGTTGTTCCCTTGTCTCAAAAAGAGGGAATCGGACAGATTGTTTGGTCACCTATGGCTCAAGGTGTTTTGACTGGAAAGTATTTGCCAGGAAAGAAAGCTCCAGCTGGATCACGCGCAACCGACAAGGGCAGCGGCGCAAACATGATCAAGGGCTGGATGCGTGATGAGGTTCTTGAAGCGGTTCAGAAGTTGAAGCCGGTTGCAGAACAAGCTGGTTTAACGATGTCACAACTTGCAATCGCGTGGGTGCTACAAAATCCAAATGTGTCTAGCGCAATCATGGGAGCAACAAAGCCAAAGCAGGTTAAAGAGAATGTAAAGGCTGCTGGCGTAAAGCTAGATGCTGACACGATGAAGGCGATCGATGCTGCCCTTGGAAATCTTCCAGAGCGAGATCCAAAGAAGAATGAAAGTCCGAATCCAAGAGCGTAATTTGCAAGAGCTTATATAGGCGGCTCTTAGTCGAACTTTTCACCAACCTTGACTTGTGGGTGTGGTGCACGTAATCGACGCATCTGTGTTGAACGTAGCCATGCATACATTCCAAGACCCTTTGTAGAGGTTCCTGGAAATTTGAGCTCAACGGCTTTACGGATTTTGCGGGTCAAAAAGAAGCCATCAACAACGGCAAGCAACAACACCGCGTACATCAATGCAATCGCCCCAAGTTGAATCGCTGGAATTGGAAAGAGTGTAAGAACTAAGACAACAAAAATGATTGGCAGGAAGTATTCGCCAGTTGATCGACGTGAGTCAACGAAATTGCGAACGTAACGTCTAGCAGGACCACGATCGCGAAGCGGAAGAGCTGACTCATCTCCGCGCAGGTAGGCAGCTCGTGAACCAATGCGATCTTGCTTGGCTTGCAACTTAGCGGCACGCTTTTGTTCCTTAGTTACAACTGGTGAGAGAGATGAAACCTTGCGCTTTGATTCAGCCTCTTTGCGCTTTGGGGTTGGTCGCCCTTTGCCTTCATTTGTAGTCATGGGGCAACTATAGAGGCGGTGTCTTAATGCCCTCGACTCGCAAGGGGCGGGTCAGGGGAGTAGTCTTACGCTTGTACAACCGATCAAGGAGAGCACTGATGACAACTGAAGCAACTACAACTACTGGAATTCTTCTCACCGATGTTGCTGCGAGCAAGGTAGCTGCGCTGCTAGCGCAAGAAGGTCGCGATGACCTCAACCTTCGTGTTGCTGTCCAGCCAGGAGGCTGCTCTGGTCTTAAGTACCAGTTGTACTTTGATGATCGCAATATGGATGGCGACATCGTCCGCGAATTTGGTGCGGTAAAGGTAATCACCGACAAGATGAGTGACCCATACCTATCCGGAGCAACTATTGATTTTGTAGACACGATCGAGAAGCAAGGTTTCACAATCGATAATCCAAATGCACAAGGTTCATGTGCATGCGGCGATTCATTTAACTAAGTACCTTTAGCCCCATAGGATCCCTACATGAAAATCGGTGTAGCGGGTTCGGTAGGTCTTGATCACTTAATGACCTTCTCTGGAAAGTTCACCGATTCATTAGTTGCCGGGTCTCTGGAAAAAGTTTCACTCTCATTTCTAGTAGACAGCCTCGATGTTCGCCGTGGAGGTTGCGCTGCAAATATCGCATTTGGCATGGGCGTGCTGGGGCTTAATCCAATTTTGATTGCAGCGGTTGGAAAGGACTGGGCTGATTACGATGCCTGGTTATCACGACATGGCGTTGATACTTCTCATGCATTAGTTTCAACAACGCTACACACCGCTCACTTCGTAGTCACCACAGATGAAGAGCTCAATCAGATCGCATCATTTTTTCCTGGTGCAATGTCTGAGGCACGTAATATTGAACTCTCCCCAATCATGGACAAAGTTGGCCGGTTAGACATGATGGTTATTTCGCCAGATGATCCCGAAGCGATGCTGCGACATTCTGAAGTGTGCCGTCAGCAAGGTATTCCATTTGCAGCTGACCCATCGCAACAGATGGCTCGAATGACAGGCGATGAAATTAAGCTGCTCATCGATGGCGCCTCCTACCTGTTTTTGAATGAATATGAACTGGCTCTTGCTATGCAAAAGACTGGGTGGAGCGACCGTGAGATTCTGGAGCGTGTTAAGTATCGGGTTGTAACACTTGGATCTGCAGGGGCAAAGGTTGAGAGCGCCGCGGGGGAGTTTGTCCAAGTTGGTTGCCCACAGGAAAAATCTAAAACAGATCCAACGGGCGTTGGCGATTCATTTCGATCAGGATTTATTGCAGGACTTGCCTGGGGTCTTTCACATGAGCGATGTGCACAGTTAGGAGCCTTGATCGCAACCTATGTGATCGAGACTTTGGGGACCCAGGAGTACCGATTTACCCCAGCACAATTTGTCGCCCGTTTTGAAGAGGCGTATGGAAAAGCTGCAGCGGAAGAGGTTGCGGTCCACCTGAAGTAGATGTGAGGAGAGCCACCCCTCGCCAGTCTTACGCTCATGCCACGCTCAGGGCAAATACAAACTATCCTTACCCACATGTCGCGACGCCCTGTTTTTAGCCGTCTACGAGCCCTGCTCCTAGTAGCCCCAATTCTCCTTCTGACCGGATGTTCCAAGAACACCGATTGGGGTTTTCCAGAAGGTGTAACAAGTGTTAACGATCAATCTCTCTCATTGTGGCAGGGTGCTTGGATCGCAGCGGGTGTAGTTGGTGTCTTCACACTTATTTTAATTTTGTGGCCAGCGGTATTTCATCGTGCAAAGAAGACCGGTCCAGAGTTCCCAAAGCAGACTCAATACAACGTTCCTGTTGAAGTTGCTTACACGATTATTCCTTTCATCATTGTCGCGGTTCTCTTCTTCTTTACCATTCAAAAGCAAAGTGTCATTACTGAAAAGACAACAACATACGCACATGAAATCACCGTCAAAGGCATTCAATGGTCTTGGCAGTTTGGCTACCCAGAGGCAGGGCCGAAGGCAGTAGTAACTGGAACGCCTGCTCAAACTCCAACTCTTGTTGTGCCTCTTGGCGAGCGAGTTCGTTACACAATCACCTCAAACGATGTAGTTCATGGTTTCTGGATTCCAGCTTTCATGATTCAGATGCAAAATCTTCCAGGTGTAACAAATCATCTTGAATTCACCGCTAACAAGCTTGGTGAGTTCCCGGGCCGTTGCAATATTTTGTGCGGTCGCAACCACTCACAAATGCTATTTAAGGTAAAGGTAGTAACGCCTGCCGAATACGACGCGTATCTTGAGACACTTAAGGGGAGCCAAGCATGACAACTTATGCAGAACGTCCAACGGTAACTGCAACCGCTCCATTGCCAACAGCAAAAGGTAAATCTTTTGTAAAGTGGATTACTTCAACTGACCACAAGACAATCGGTTATCTGTACTTAATGACCTCCTTTGCCTGGTTCTTGATTGGCGGAGTTCTAGCCCTTGCTCTACGTGCAGAATTGGCTCGTCCTGGAATGCAGTTCTTGAGCAATGAGCAGTACAACCAGATCTTCACAATGCACGGAACAATTATGTTGCTGATGTTTGCAACGCCATTGTTCGTAGGTTTTGCAAATGTGATCATGCCTTTGCAGATCGGTGCCGCAGATGTGGCATTCCCACGATTGAACATGTTGTCTTACTGGCTATATCTCTTTGGTTCATTGATGGCATTTGGTGGATTCTTATCACCTGGTGGAGCAGCTTCCTTTGGTTGGACCGTATACGCACCACTATCTAACGCACAGTACTCACCTGGTATCGGTGGAGATCTGTGGTTGGTAGGTCTTGCAATCTCTGGTGTTGGAACAATTCTTGGTGGCGTTAACTTCATTACAACGATCTTCACAATGCGTGCACCAGGTATGACGATGTTCCGTATGTCAATCTTCTCTTGGAACGTGCTGCTGACAGCGATCCTTGTACTTCTTGCATTCCCACCACTTGCTGCGGCGTTACTTGGGCTTGAATCAGATCGTATTTATGGAACGCATCTCTTTGACCCGGCAAATGGTGGAGTTATGTTGTTCCAGCACTTGTTCTGGTTCTTCGGACACCCTGAGGTTTATATTCTCGCTCTTCCGTTCTTTGGAATTGCAACAGAGATCTTGCCGGTGTTTAGCCGCAAACCAATCTTTGGTTACCTTGGTCTGATCGCTGCAACTATCGCTATCTCGGCACTTTCAGTTTCAGTATGGGCTCACCACATGTTTGCAAGTGGTCAAGTTCTACTTCCATTCTTCTCATTCATGACCTTCCTTATCGGTGTTCCAACTGGTGTGAAGTTCTTCAACTGGATCGGAACTATGTGGAGAGGTCATGTCACCTTTGAAACTCCAATGTTGTGGGTAATGGGCTTCTTGGTGACATTCTTATTTGGCGGCCTAACAGGAATTATCTTGGCCTCGCCTCCACTAGATTTCGCAGTTTCTGCAAGCTACTTCGTGGTTGCTCACTTCCACTACGTTCTCTTCGGAACAGTAGTGTTTGCAATGTTTGCGGGCTTCTATTTCTGGTGGCCAAAGATGACCGGACGCATGCTCAATGAGCGTCTTGGAAAGATTCACTTCTGGACACTATTTGTTGGATTCCACTTAACATTCCTTATTCAGCATTGGCTAGGAATCAAGGGCTTCCCACGTCGCTACGCCGATTACCTTCCAACTGATGGCTTTACATTTATGAACACAGTTTCAACTATTGGTTCATTCCTGTTGGCACTTTCAATGATTCCATTCGCGATAAATATTTGGATCACACGTAAGTCTCCGCTAGTTGGAGTAGATGATCCTTGGGGTTATGGAGCATCTTTGGAATGGGCAACATCCTGTCCTCCACCACGTCACAACTTCTTGACAATGCCTCGTATCTCAAGCGAGCGTCCTGCATTTGATCTGCACCATCCACACATCAAGACAGAAGGACACGAATAAGATGAAGGCTTCATGGCGCCTCTTTGGAGGTCTTTCAGCGTTCTATGTTTTGATGACTGTGATCTATTGGCAGGTAGGTGGTGAACCTGTAGGAATCGGTGGAATGCTACTTGCAGCATGTTTAGCTGGAATGGTTGCCTTTTATGTCTGGTTTACCCAAAAACGTATCGGTGTAACTCTTCCTGAAGATAATTTAACAGCGGAAATTTCAGATGGAGCAGGTGAACTTGGTTTTTACAGCCCACATTCATGGTGGCCACTTCCAGTTGCGCTGAGTGCATGTGCATTTGGCCTTGGCTTAATCATTGGTTGGTGGTTGTCTTTGATCGCCGTTGGAGCATTAATGATCTCTGTTATCGGAATGGTGACAGAGTATGAGAAGCCAGTTAATTCAGCTGCTCACTAATGTCTAATGTACGTGCAGAGATTCTGCCTACCGATTATCCAAATACCGCGGCTGCGCGAATCACAATCAATGCGCCAGCATCGAAGATTTTCGATCTTTTAGCTAATCCTGCTAGTCACAAACTATTTGATGGTTCCGGGACGATTCAAGCCTCTATTTCGGGGCCTGATCGCTTGTTCCTGGGAGCAAAGTTTGGGATGGTTATGAAGATCAAGGTGCCTTATCGAATCAAAAATACAGTTGTTGCATTTGAAGAGAATAAGAAGATTACTTGGTGCCATCTAATGAAGTGGACCTGGTGCTACGAATTACTAGATGTAGGTAATGGTCAAACTCAGGTAACCGAGTCCTTTGATGCAAGCGATATTCCACTATTCTCAACTTGGTGGCTCAAGAAGACTGGAGCTCTCGCCCACAACCCAAAGTGGATGGCTAAATCCTTGGTTCGCCTGAAGGCGCTTTCCGAAGGTTGAAGCTTTCCAAACTCGCCCCAATTCTCTTTGTTTTACTGTGGAGCACAGGATTTGTTGGCGCAAAGTATGGCCTTCCATTTGCTGATCCATTCATCTTTTTAGCGGTTCGGGTATTAGTCGCCGCGGTAATTCTCTTTATCATCGCAGCCTTTATGAAATCACCTATTGCAATTGGCGCAGATGCGATATCAAAATCAATCCTTATTGGTTTCTTTCTTCATACCTGCTATTTAGGGGGAGTGTTCTTTTCGATCTCAAAAGGGCTACCTGCCGGAGTTGCCGCGGTTGTAACAAGCCTTCAACCGGTTTTGGTTTCAATACTTGCTGTGAAAGTTCTAGGCGAAAAACTTAAGATGCAGCAGCTAGTTGGTCTACTTCTTGGTTTAACTGGAGTCGTTTTGGTTCTTGGGCCATCATTTGATTCAAAGATTCCTGTTGCCGGAGTTGTTGCGATCGCTATTGCATTAATAGGAAGCACTTCAGCCACTTTGCTTCAAAAAAGAATTGGTTCTGGAATCCCACTTGTAGCTGGTACCGCTTATCAATATCTTGGTAGCGGATCTGTCTTGCTTACGATTGCGTTAGCAACTGGCGGAACTTCTATTCAGTGGAGCGGCAAGTTTGTATTGGCATTTGTATGGTTAATCGCAGTCTTGTCGGTGGGGGCCATTCTCTTATTGCTATGGCTTCTGAACACGGGCAGTGCAGCCTCGGTCTCATCTCTTTTTTATCTCGTTCCGCCCGCAACAGCTATTGAAGCCTTCCTCTTGTTTGGAGAAAAAGTAAACACCCAAGGCTTCCTGGGAATAGGAGTTACCGCCTTGGGTGTTTGGCTCGTTATTTCAAATTAGTGGTGATCTAACTCTTTCAGATCTGTGGCTGTTGCCTTTGCAATCGCTTCAGCATTAGCAACACTCATTCGTGAACGAAGCTTGTTGCGAATAGCACCTGCACGCTTGACTCCACGTGAATCAACTTCAGGTAGTGCCAATGGCCCAGCTTGCTCATGTGATGTCAGCAGGTAAGCCTTCTCAGGAGAGATTGGCTCATGGACTTCAACAAACTCACCATGAGGAAGACGAAGTAGACGACCGGTCTCGCGGCCGTGCAATACCAGCTCACGATCTGCACGCTGTAGAGATAAGCAAAGACGCTTTGTCACCACAAAGGCGATCGGTGGCAGGATAAAGATCGCAAAACGGGTGAACCACATGATCTGATTAATTGTCAGGCTGAAGTGGGTAGCGATAATGTCATTTCCACCATTGATCAATGCAACCAACATAAATGTAAGTGACATTGCTCCAAGTGCTGTGCGATTTGGAGCGTTGCGTGGACGGTCGAGTAGATGATGCTCGCGCTTATCTCCAGTAATCCAGCTTTCAATAAATGGGTAAAGAGCCATTCCTGTAAAGAGAATTCCCGGAACAATCAAACCTGGAATCAAAATGTTCCAAGAGATGGTGTGTCCAAAAGCGTGCGTTTCCAAAGGAGGAGACATACGTACCAATCCATCAAGCCAACCCATGTACCAGTCTGGTTGAGAGCCGGCAGAGATTTGACCTGGTGTGTAAGGACCGTAAAGCCAGATTGGGTTAATCGATGCCACTGCAGATAAGAATGCGATAACGCCAAAAACAATAAAGAAGAAGCCGCCCGCTTTTGCCATGTAAACCGGCATTAATGGATAGCCAACAACATTCTTTTCTGTACGTCCTGGACCTGGATATTGAGTGTGCTTTTGGTACCACACCAACATTAAGTGTGCGGTAATGAGCGCCAGGAATGCACCAGGCAGTAGAAGAACGTGAACTGTATAAATTCTTGGAATAAATGATTCACCTGGGAACGCTCCGCCGAATGCGAAGTAGGAAAGGTATGAACCTACAACGGGAAGGGCTTGAATAATTGCTTCTGCAATTCGAATACCTGTACCAGATAACAGATCATCTGGAAGTGAGTAACCAAGGAAACCTTCAACAATTCCCAATGTAAGAAGGCCAACTCCGATAATCCAGTTTCCTTCACGAGGCTTACGGAATGCCCCAGTAAAGAAGACACGCAATAAGTGAGCAACGATCGCTGACATAAAGATCAGAGCTGCCCAGTGGTGTACCTGACGCATCAACAATCCGCCGCGAACCTCAAATGAGATATGCAAGGTCGAGGCATAAGCGGCAGACATCTTTAAACCAGATAATGGTTCGTATCCGCCGTTGTAGACAACCTCTCGCTGTGATGGATCAAACCAGAAAGTTAAGAAAGTTCCTGACAGCAGAAGAATCACAAAGGAGTACAGAGCAACCTCACCGAGCAGGAATGACCAGTGATCGGGGAATACCTTCTGAAGATTCTTCTTCATCCATGCAGCGGCACCTGTTCGCTCATCTACATAGTTAGCAACACTGCCTAAACGCGCTTCAACTGTCATTGTGAGTTTCGCTCCCAGAAGCTAGGTCCGACGGGTTCGGAGAATGGTTGACGTGCCACAAGGTAACCCTCTGCATCCACTGTGATATCTAACTGCGGAAGTGGTCGCGCCGCAGGTCCAAAAATAACCTTGGCAGCACGAGTCACATCAAAGGTTGATTGGTGACATGGGCAAAGCAGGTGCTTTGTCTGTTGTTCATATAGCGCTACCGCACACCCCATATGGGAGCAGATCTTAGAGAAGGCGATGATTCCCTCATGGGTCATAGCAAGACGATCTGGTTCAAGGTTAAATTCCTGAGGGCGAAGACGGATAAGAAGGACTGCATCCTTTCCGATGTCGCTGAGTTTTCTCTCTTCAGGATTTTCAATTTCAGGCAGTACCTGTGCAACCGCTCCTACCTCAAGATCGGAGGCTTTAATTCGGCGGTTTCCAGGATCGGTCACTAAATGTGTTCCAGCTTTCCAGCTGGTCTTTTCAAACTCTTTCTTTGGAAGAGGACCTAGATCACGAAGCAAGAGAAGAGGTGAAAGCGCTGAAAGACCAAGGGCTGCGCCAAGTGATTTCTTAATTAATGAGCGACGACCAAGTCCTGCGGCGCCTGCTCCACTTTTTACCGCATCAACAAACTCTTTACGATCTGAGTCAGGGGAGCGGAACTCATGACGTTCTGCAACAACTTCAGTATCTGGCATAAGTGTCTTCGCCCAATGGATAGCACCCATTCCGATAAAGAAAAGTGCGATCGCCATGCCAAGACCAAGTCCAAGTTGGTGGGCGTTCTGTTCTCCCATCACAGGGATAAAAATAAATAAATCCTGTGGAACAAAGATGTAAGAGACGATAAGAAGGATTGTTCCTAAAGCGGAAATTCCAAACATTGTTGCAACTTGGCGCTCTGCACGTCTTGCAGCGGCAGGATCAGAGTCTGCTTTTCGGTGAACGTGTGCTGGAAGACCGGGATCTTTTATAGCTTCGATTTCATTAGACATATATTTATCTCGCCTTCATCGCTAGCCAGACCGCAACACCTATAAGTATTCCGAGTCCAAGAGTCCAACCTAATAAACCTTCAGTTACAGGACCTACACGACCAAGTGAAGCACCGCCTAAGTTTGGTTCCTTCTCAGCAGCTTTAATCCATTTAATAATGGAGAGTTTTTCAGCGGGTGTAATTGTTTTGTCACTAAACACCGGCATTGATTGTGGACCAGTGATCATCGCTTCGTAGATGTACTTCGGATCTACACCCATCAATGTTGGTGCGTACTTACCTTGCGTTAGCGCTCCACCTTGTCCTGCAAAGTTATGGCACATTGCGCAGTTGTTACGGAAGAGTTCTCCACCCTGCGCTGTACTTCCATCACGTTCATAATTGAGTGATTCTTCAGCAGGAATAGCAGCTCCTGGTGCAAGTGATGCCACATACGCAGCAATCGCCGCTGTCTGTTCGGCGTTATAAACTGGTGCCTTGCGCATCGCTTGTGTGCTCATATCAGCCATTGGCATGCGACCAGTGCCTACCTGGAAATCAACAGAAGCAGCGCCTACTCCGATAAGAGAAGGTGCAATCTGCCCGCCTTCAGCATTTAGGCCATGACAAGAAGAACAGCCCTTTAAAAACATTTGACGACCCTCTTCAATTTGGGAGGATCGATCAACACTGGTTGTCTCGGATGTGGTTGTTGCACTTGCGATGCTAAAGGTTGTTCCGATAGCCAACAGTGCCAAGACTAAGAGCAATGGTGCTGCTGCCTTGTGGCGACGATAGCGAGATAAACGCTTCACTATTTTCCTTTACTACTTAATTAGGTAGATCGCAGAGAAAAGTGCGATCCACACGACGTCAACGAAGTGCCAGTAATAGGAAACGACAATCGCTGTCGTTGCCTGTTGGTGGGTAAAGCGACGAGCCTTAGCAACACGAACCATCACAATAAGGAATGCAATTAATCCACCAGTTACGTGTAGACCGTGAAAACCAGTTGCGATATAAAAAACAGAACCATAGGCGGTTGATGAGAGTGTTAATCCCTCTGTTACCAGAGATGCGTATTCATAAATTTGTCCAGAAATGAAAAACGCACCCATCAAAAATGTAAGGGCAAACCATTCGCGCATTCCCCACTTGCTTACCTGGAAAATTGATCCTGTGCGATGGTTTTGAAAACGTTCAGCTGCAAACACACCAAACTGGCAGGTGACCGAGGACAAGACAAGAACAGTTGTATTGATCGCCGCAAATCGGATATTCAGAATCGACGTGGATTGCAGCCAGATCGCAGGACCTTGCACAGCGCGGGTGGTGAAGTACATCGCGAAGAGTGCGGCGAAGAACATAAGTTCACTGGACAGCCACACGATAGTTCCAACGGCAACTGCGTTTGGTCGTGTGATTTTTTGGTGTGCTACGGCGCTAGACATAGGGGCGATTATTCCCGAAAACAGGCTCGGCGTCTCCCTAGTTCGGCTTCAGGGTGTCGGTTTTGAGCCTTAACGGGGTGAAACGGATCACTTCAAAAGTGGTAGCCCCAAAAGCTCGGAAAGAGGCGAGAACAGGTGGTTCGAGAATAGACTTCGCACTATGTCAGAGACGAAAAAACAGATCATTGTTTACTCCGATGATTCATCGGTTCGTGCCGCAGTTATTTCTGCCCTTGGCCGACGAGTAGCCGCTGACCTTCCTGAACATGAGGTTCATGAGTTCGCTACCGGTGCTGCACTTCGTGCCTACATTGATAGCAAAAATGTAAGTGGTGGATTTCGAGCTGATCTTTTTATTTTGGATGGAGAAGCTGCACAAGAAGGCGGAATGGGAATGGCTCGTCAGTTAAAGGATGAGGTTTTCAACTGCCCGCCAGTTTTGTTGATCGTTGGTCGCAAAGAGGATGCATGGCTTGCAGCTTGGTCTTTAGCTGAAGCATCGGTTGTACATCCGATCGATCCATTTACCTTGGCAAAAACCGCAGCGAAATTACTTCGCGGCAACGCCTTAGTTTCTGCTTAACTGTATAAATGAGCACTTCGCAATGGGATCTTGCATTCTCATTGCTTGATAACGGCTTGGATTTAGAAGCCGAAACAGTTCAATGGTGCATGAATGAAATCCTCAATGGTTCTGCAGATATCGATACCCTGAAGAGGTTTCTTCTTGCGTTGAAAAACAAGGGTGAAACATCAGATGAAGTTGGCGCATTGGTTGCCCAGATGTATCAACACTGCGCCCCAATCTCGATAACGCAAAGAGCCGTCGACACAGTCGGTACAGGCGGCGATGGAGCGCACACAATAAATATCTCAACCACCGCAGCCATAATTGCTGCAGCTGCTGGAGCTAAAGTGGTCAAGCATGGAAATCGAGCAGCTTCATCAAAGTCAGGTGCGGCGGATCTTCTGGAAAATCTTGGTATCAACATCTCATTAGATGGCAAAGGTGTTGAGGAGACATTTAATCAATTGGGAATCGGTTTCTGCTTCGCACCCGTTTTTCACCCTGCGATGAGATTTGCTGCTCCTGCACGCAAAGAACTAGGTGTACCAACGGTTTTCAATATCTTGGGCCCGCTAGCTAACCCCGCACAACCCAAGGCAGCAGCAATCGGCGTTGCTAATGATCGAATGCATCTTGTTATGGCACAGGTTTTAGCTGATAAAGGTGTTGACGGTTTTGTTTTTCGCGGTGATGATGGTTTGGATGAAATTACACTTGCTACAACGACTTCTGTATTAACAATTGGTCAGGGTGAAATATCAAGCGATTTACTTGATCCTTTAGATTTTGGAATCGAAAGAGCTCCGATATCAGCCCTTGCAGGTGGTGACGGAGCAGAAAATGCTCGCATCACAAAGGCGATATTTTCTGGCGAAAAAGGTGCACCTCGCGATGCGGTTGTTTTGAATGCCGCCGCTGCAATTTCCGCTTATGATGCAAAGTTTGAGTTGAATCTACATGCTCGAATTCAATTAGGTATTGAAAGAGCAATAGAAGCGATTGATAGTGGTGCCGCCTCTGATTTAGTAGTGAAGTGGTCGGCACTTACTCAGAAATTAGGCGCTTAGTTTTCCTTCTTTTCAATGATGGAAAGTTTCGCATCGCTTCAAAGCTTGTAACACCATGTCCAGCTAGCCGTTCAATAATTCCATGGAGCACATCAACAGTTGCTAGGGCATCATCTAAGGCGCGGTGATTAGGTGAGGTCTGTGCACCAAAGAAGTGCGCGAGTGTTCCTAGCTTGCAGTTAATTACCTCATCCCGATCCAAAACAGCACGTGCAAGACGAGCGGTATCAATCGTTAAGTATTCGGGCCATTCATACCCATGAACTTCAGTCGCCGCCTTTAAAAAACTTAGGTCAAAAGGGGAGTTGTGTGCGACTAAAACAGTGTCTTTGGGGGAGCCTAAAAATTCAAAAAGTGTGGGTAGAACTTCATCTATAAAAGGTGCAGAGACCAGCATTTCATCTGTAATTCCAGTTAATTCAGTTATGAAAAATGGTAAGGAATGACCTGGATCAACAAAACTTTGAAAGGTGCCTAGAACCTGTCCTCCACGGACCTTCACCACTCCTATTTCGGTAATCTCTGCTCCTAGCTTTGGAGAGCCACCTGATGTTTCTAAATCAAGGACAGCAAAGGTTGTTTCGGCAAGTGGCCAATCCAAGGCTTGTGTCATAACGCGGATCGTATGTCATTGATCTGACATTGCAGGCAACGTACTCTCTTCCTATGGCCGTTGAAGGAGCACCAGCAGGATGGATGCAGGATTGGGCTGCAATCGGTAATGGTAAGAACGCACGCATTGGAATTTTGTTAGTTCATGGATTCACCGGATCGCCCGCTGCGATGCGCCCCTGGGCAGAGTTTTTACACTCAAAAGGTTACACAGTGCGAGTTCCCTTGTTACCAGGTCACGGAACCGTTCCCGAGAATCTCAATAAGGTTAAATGGCCGGAATGGCCCGCAAAAGTAAGCTTCGAGTTAAATGAGTTGTTCAAAAGTTGTGACAAGGTGATTCTTGTGGGACTTTCAATGGGTGGTGGCACCGTTCTTAACGTTGCTGAAGCAAATAATGAAAAGTTATCAGGCGTTATTTTAGTAAATCCCATGATTCACGTTAGAGGAGTACCAGTTGAATTAGCTTTCTTCCTTTCTCGTTTGCAAAAAATGCGAACCAGCGTTGGAGATGACATCAAGCGCCCAGGTATCACCGAATGGGGATATGACGCCTTGCCGACTAGGGGTGTTTATCAACTTCTCAAGATGCTGAGAGTTACTCGTAGAAATCTGGGTAAAGTAACTGTGCCAGTTCAACTATTTCATTCAGTGGAAGATCACACACTTCCAGTTTCAAATACGGAGATCATTTTGGCGGGAGTTGCCTCCTCAAATAAAACCAGAATTGAATTAGTGAACAGTTATCACGTCGCAACTCTTGATTATGATCAAGAACTCATCTTTCAGAACAGCTTGACCTTTATTGAATCTCTAACGTCCTGAAGATAGCGCCAAAGCGATCGCTAAACCCATAATTCCAATTGCAGATATGGCAGTAAGCGTTCTTCGAACCTTGGGCTTTTGGATGTAAGCAGCGCTCTTTTTTACAGTCCAAATCAGGAAGATATTCCAGGAAATCGATACCAAGGCCCAAATGCATCCGAAAATAAAGATTCCCCATCCAAGAGAAAAACTCACAGGGACAAAGGCGGGGAGGAACGCAACTGCATAAACAGCAGCTTTGACATTGGTTAAATTTGTAACAAGACCTAATCGAAAAGATGCCATTGAACTCATATCGGAGTTTGTTTCCAAATCAAACTTTCCAAACTCGTTCTTTAAAGCTAATAGGGTTTGTAAAGACACTACAACTAGAAAAGCGACCCCGGCCCATTTCAGTAAGTTGTAGGCGGTGTGAGAACGAGTGAATATTGCAGAAAGTCCAACGGCACTGGATGCTGCCCAAGTCAAAATGCCTGCGCAATTACCAAGTGCTGAAAAAAATGCCGCCTTACTGCCACCCAAAATTGATTGGCGCAAGAGCATGGCAACCCCTTGTCCAGGGACCATTACAAGCAGCAAAGTTGTTAATGCAAAGGCAGGTACCGCCAGCAGAAGTTCACTCACGTGAAGGATTGTGTACTACAGCGAAGATTTAAGGAAGTTCAAGGCTTGATTCGCATTCCAACCCTCGGGATGAATACTTCGAAGTGCGCGGGGTCCTTCTAGATCAGATCCAAAGGTCAGCAATGAAATTTCTGTGCGGCCATCTGGTCTCAACTGACCTAATCCGATATCCGCCATCAAGGCATTACACAAACATTTCGATCCTTGGGCTTGATCAACCGCACCCTTTTTGAACTCGTAATTATCTAGAGGTTCAGCTGGGCAGCGATAACCAATTCCACCATTTTCACGCTGGAACATTGTTCGTAAATATCCTAGGTCGCAGATTCGTGTGCGCTCCTTGTACAAAAGATCATTTGAAAGGGTTTGTTGATTTTGGATTACCTTGAATGGAAAGCCGGTTGGAGATGCACTCGCATCGGTCATTACCTTCATCGTTGGATCAGCTAGCGCCTTCAAAATTCCTGCACGGTTTTCCTCTGTAAATCCAGACTCTTGAGCAAGTGCAAAGAGTGAGCCAACTTGGACGCCTTGCGCTCCGTAAGAGATCGCCTCTTTAACCTTTTCTGGAGTTGCAAAACCACCCGCAAGCCAAAATGGTGAACCAGATCCTAGAATTTTTTCAAGGTTAGGAATATCCAATTCGTTGTATACCGCTTCGCCATTTTCATCTACATGGTTCTTGGCACGAGGAGGAGCGTTGTGCCCTCCTGCGACGTGGTACTCAATGACAAAACCATCTGGCTTGGTCTCTTCATCCTTATTCAGGTAAGCAACTAATGCATGTGAAGTTACGATCGCCAAGAAAAGTGGACGTTTAACAGGGAAATCATTAATGCCCAAGGTGCGAGGATCAAAGTTTAGATAATGCTTATCTTTTGTATCTGCAACATCTACTTTCATCGCAACCTTGTTGCCAACTGAGATCTCATCAAGCAATCGTGGAACCTGTGCTGGAATTCCTGCACCAATTAAAATGTAATCTACATTTGCAAGCATTGCTCCATAAAGTTGAGCAGGAATAGCGAGTTGAATTTTTTCTAGGATATTCATTCCTATAAGGCCATCATGACCTTCTTTAGCTAGCCAAACTTCAACAAAGCTTGATACAGCTAAAAGATTATTAGAGAAGAGATTTCCCTTGATACTTAACTTTGGAACATCAAGGTAAGGCTTATCTGCTGGACGACCACCATCAATATAGAAGCGATCCAATATTTCCTTAATCGTTTCTTGATTTGGAAAGTGCGACATTGCGCGTCGAATGTCACCAGTTAAATCGCCATCTTGTAATCGTCGTGCAACAACAGAATCAATTGCAGTTCCTGAGATAACACCAAGTTCACCAGCAATCGCTACCTCTTTAGCTAATTGCCACGAAGAAACGGCGATACCCATGCCACCTTGAATGACAGTCGGGTACTTAACGCTTCTCTCCATACATGAACTGTAAAGATGCTGATGATGAACTCGCGAGTACAGAGTGCGTTTTGCAGGTGAAATGAGGGTAAATGTGAGGCATATCTACTGAAATTCAATGAGATGTTAGAAGTGGACGATACTGGGATCGAACCAGTGACCCCCACAATGTCAATGTGGTGCTCTACCGCTGAGCCAATCGTCCTCGGTGTGCTGACTATAAAGCCTTCAAAGAAAAAATATTCTTTGAATCAGATCTAGTCATGGAGGTCGGGACGGGATTTGAACCCGTGTAGAGGGATTTGCAGTCCCTTGCCTCGCCTCTCGGCCACCCGACCATAAAATATCGCCGTCAGATTTTCTTCTACGAAGAGATTCCAATCTAAACGGCGAGTATCAGAGCGGACGACCGGGTTCGAACCGGCGACCTGAACCTTGGCAAGGTTCCGCGCTACCAACTGCGCTACGTCCGCGAGGAGGGTAAATCTATCGCAGGAGGGGCGTAAGCGCCAAAGTGGGAAGGATTGGTTAGCGTTATCCCGTGCCTCAAGCGGAAAATGCGCCGATCTTTTGGATGGGTGGGCGGTTAGCGACAGATCTTGTTGAAGTGACCCACGATGCTGCAGATTTAGATGATGGAGGATTCTGGGCGGTCTCTACCGATTTTGAGGGCGGATTTATCGCTGCAAAGTTTGCAACTGTTATTGATTCAAATTTTCCTGCTGCTGCTTGGAGTCAACTACAGGGCTCTTGGATCAGCAATTTTTCACGAGAACAGTATTGCTCATATGTCGAAGGCATTAGGGAATCAATTGCACAGGGTTGGGTGTATCAAGTAAACGCTTGTCGAATTCTATCTATAGAAAACTCATCGGAGAATCTTCGAGGTTTATTTAGTGAAATCCTTGCAAAGAACCCAGCTCCTTGGGCGAGTTATCTAGAGATCCCCGGTCTCAATATTGCTTCAGCTTCACCTGAATTGTTTTTGAAGCGGGTCAGGTCAATCGTCAAGACATCGCCCATTAAGGGAACCCAGCAATTGACTGAGAAAGGTTTCGGCAATAAAGACACCGCTGAAAATGTCATGATTGTCGATCTAATGCGCAATGATTTGGGCCAAATTTGTGAAAGCGGAACAGTTGAAGTTCCTCGATTGCTTGCCAATGAAGATCATCCGGGGCTTCGACATCTAGTTTCTGATGTGCAAGGTCAGGTTCGTGAAGAACTAACTTGGAAAGAGATTTTAGAATCGTTGTCTCCACCCGGATCAATTAGCGGTGCCCCTAAATCCTCCGCTGTTTCAGTTATACGCGAAAATGAAGCTGCTCGAGGTCCTTACTGCGGTGCATTGGGCTGGATACATGGCAAAGATGCAGAGTTATCAGTTGCAATTCGTATTTTTTGGCAAGAGGGAAAACTACATTTTGGTACAGGGGCTGGAATCACTTGGAACAGCGATCCTCAACAAGAATGGGAAGAGACTCAGCTCAAAGCAAGAAATTTGATTTCTATTGCCGGGGGAGTTCTTAATTGAAAATTATCTACAACGGCGCCCTGGTTGAAGGTAGTAATGACCTGCTTACCTCAGATGGTTGGCTTAAAGGCTCGGGGATCTTTGAAACGATTAAGACTGTGGATGGCTCTCCTTGGGCAATGTCGCGACACATGAGACGAGCGGTAAATAGCGCGTTACCTCTAAATCTTCCTCTGCCCGGTGAAGAGCTTTTACGCTCATCAATTGAACTTTTGTTAGCAACTGAAAAATATGAAGTAGGAGCTTTGCGAATTTCCTTTGATCACACAGGAAATTGGGCTGCGGTTCACAATCCTTACGAAGAGAAATCTAGTCCAGCAAAATTAGTCACCTACCAATCATCTCTGATATCTGATGGTGTTCCCATTAAGAGCTATCCGTATATACACCGGTTAGAGATTCTCAATGAAGTTGGCGAGAGAGGTTTTGACGAGGCGATAGTTGTTAACGGGGATGGAAAGGTCTGCGAAGGTGCGGTCACCAATCTCTTGTTCTTAATAAATAATCAATGGTGTACATCCCCATTGTCTGATGGAGTACTGCCTGGAATCATGAGGGCATTGGCAATCGAAAACTTGAAGGTTCAGGTTCGAAGTATCGAGACAAATGAACTTGCGAATGTTAGCTCTGGATTTCTGCTGAGCAGTCTTCGGGTAGCTCAACCAATTGCCTCTATCGATGGGCGAGAATTAGCGCAATCACATGAATTTGAGGATGAAATCCGAGCGATGGCCTTAAGGACTTCGGTAGGCTAGGGGCATGTCTCAGATATCGATAACAGTTGATGGCAAGCAGCTCTCAGTAGAAGCCGATCAACGCCCAACGCATATCTTTGCCGACAATAAGGAAATAGTTGTTTGCAGAATTAATGGTCAACTGAAGGATTTGTGGACCGATCTTGCAGATGGTGATGTTGTAGAAGGAGTTTCTATTTCATCACCTGATGGTTTAGCTGTTCTTCGTCACTCAACAGCTCACGTTATGGCACAAGCTGTGCAAGAGGTCTATGCAAATACTCGTTTAGGAATAGGACCTCCTATTAAGGATGGTTTCTATTACGACTTTGATCCAGAAAATACATTTAATCCAGATGATCTAACAAAGATCGAAAGTGCAATGCGCAAAATCATCAAGGAAGGTCAGCGTTTTCGTCGCCGTATTAGAACCGAAGCGGAAGCTCTAAAGGAGTTAGCCCATGAGCCCTACAAGTGTGAACTCATCGGCATTAAAGGTCCCGCGGGGGAAGAGGCATCTGTTGAAGTCGGTGGTTCTGAATTGACGATTTATGACAATTTAGGTCGAGATGGAAACCCTGTGTGGAGCGATCTTTGCCGGGGTCCGCATCTTCCTTCAACAAAGCACATTCCAGCCTTCAAATTGATGCGAACAGCGGCTGCATATTGG
>Ga0214919_10003268_pt1 | contig 24634 bp, 20 predicted proteins | sample LL1503_MetaG_FD_177994 | JGI IMG/M metagenome (GOLD analysis project Ga0214919, IMG submission 177994) | Freshwater microbial communities from Lake Lanier, Atlanta, Georgia, United States - LL-1503 | ecosystem: Environmental > Aquatic > Freshwater > Lake | place: USA: Georgia | collected... | reverse complement strand
GGACCAAACGGAAGTTTTCGGTATTTGGCACCCGTTAAATGCTCTTCATATAATTCGTAATAATTAAAATCTGAAAAATAGAGCAATTTGTACAAGACCGTTTCACCTACATTAGGTTTTCCCGCACAGCGCTCCAGCATATAAAGCAATACGTTTTTAAATTTTTCGATGTGAAGCTTTGGAACTGAAATTCGCTCCTTTTCCTCCAAAGAAATGGACGGATCCTCTACAAAATTCGGATTCAATTCAAAATCATGCGACAAAAACTCATCTAACGAAAAGCCCAATTCCAATGATAGTTTTTGCAACTCCAAAACATCAACTCCTCTATTGCCCAACTCTATTTGAGTAAGGGAAGATCTTGAAATATGAACCCTTTTGGCCAATTCCTCTTGCGACAAGCCCTTCTTCTTTCGAAGCTCAGTGACCCTAAATCCAATATCCTTTTTCGTCAAATAATCCTGCATCTCGATTCTTTTAAATTCTATTCAGCATGCAAAGATAAAACAAAGTTGGATAAAAGAACATCCAATTGTTTGATAATTAAACAAAAGCCATGATAAAAATGTATTATTTCGTAAAATGCAACACTAAATTTTCCCACTCCTCCTGCAGCGAGCAGGTGGGTCGGATTTTCTTGGCTTTGGTATACCAATAATCCGCATTCCAAAGATCGCCTTCCTTGCGATGCAAATAGGCATGCACCCAGGCTGAATCCAGATCGCGTAAATGGTCCACTTGCGCGTGCGCTTGAGTCCAGTCGCCTTTGGCATCATACCAAAGACTTTTCAGCACCGGCGACAAATTTTTATCCGGAGCCGGAAGCCCTAACGTTTCTTTAAATGTGTTCATTCGATGACTGTTGGAAATGATGCCCATAAAATTGTTCCATCATGTAGCCAAAAATAGGAAGAATTCTTTTAAATAAAACCAGGAAAAGCTACAGTCTTTCTTTCTGAAAACATACAAGCGGTTTTTCAGTTATTTGTCTATGTCCAAATCTCCCATCAATATCGTCTGGTTCAAGCGTGATCTCCGATTTACGGATCATGAACCTTTATTCCGGGCCTTGGAGGAAGACATTCCGGTATTATTAATCTATTTTTTTGAGCCTTCACTCATCGCTTTTCCTGATAGTGATCTGCGGCATTGGCGATTTGTACATGAATCGTTGGTCGAGATGCAGGGAAGATTAGAGGATCGAAAAGGCCAATTGTACCTCTTTCATTCCGAGGTGATGCCTGTTTTTAAAGCCCTTGCAGAAACCTACCATATCCAAAAAATCTTTTCCCATGAAGAGATTGGAAATGGCCTCAGTTTTAAAAGGGATAAGGAGGTTAAAGTTTTTTGCCAACAAGAAAAAATCGCTTGGCTCGAAACGCCTACCAACGGTGTCATTCGGCGATTAAAATCGCGGAAAACTTGGCAACAACGCTGGGAAGAGACGATGCGCCGAGAACCCTTTTTGGTCCGTGAGGACCACTGGAATTTAATGCATTTAAACCCTTCCTTTTTTGCAAATTGGAAAGGCCCCGAACTACCTGTTGAATTCAAAACGCGTAATCCTATATTCCAAGAAGGTGGTGAATATTGGGGATGGAAATACCTAAAAAGTTTTATTGAAACCCGGCATCCCGGCTATAGCTCATCGATTAGTAAACCCGAAGCAAGCCGACGCGCTTGCAGCCGGATTTCCCCTTATTTGGCCTACGGAAATATCAGCATGCGCATGGCCTATACTTTCACCATGCAGCATTATAAGTCGGCGATTAATAAACGTTCCCTACAAAATTTCAGTTCTAGGCTACACTGGCAGAGTCATTTTATTCAGAAATTTGAGGATGAATCCCGGATGGAATTTGAGCCGGTCAACAAAGCCTACCAGTCGCTCGAAAAGGCTCGAGATCCACGACTCATTCAAGCTTGGGAACAAGGAAAAACAGGAGTGCCGCTCATCGACGCATGCATGCGATGTGTAGTGGAAACGGGCTACCTAAATTTCCGGATGCGGGCCATGGTGGTTTCGTTTTTTGTCTTTAACCTTTGGCAAGATTGGCGCGATTTAGCTCATTTTCTCGCACGCCAATTTCTAGATTACGAACCCGGGATTCATTACCCACAAATTCAAATGCAAGCCGGAGTCACCGGCATTAATACGATCCGTATTTATAACCCGATTAAAAATTCCTATGCCCATGATCCGGATGGCGTTTTTATTAAAAAATGGGTTCCGGAATTAGCGCGTATCCCCGCCACATTAATTCACGAACCTTGGAAACTGAGCGACATGGAACAAATTTTATACGGGGTAAAAATAGGGGTGGATTATCCTGAGCCGATCGTCGATTTGAGTCTAACGCGGAAGAGCGCCTCAGACCTTGTGTGGGCCATGCGGAAAACCAAAGCCGCCCGAAAAGAAGGCAGCCGCATCTTGCAAAAACACGTAAATAATCCAGACCAATGAGGGCCTTTCTAATTTTTCCACATCAATTATTTGAGGAGGTGCTTTCGCTAGCGGACGATCATACATTTTATCTGGTCGAGTCGCACTTGTTCTTCAAGCAATACGCATTTCATAAACAAAAAATTCTTTTTCACCGAGCAAGTATGCAGGCCTTTGCAGTTCGCCTCCGGGCCGCGGGAAAAACGGTGGAATACATAGATGCCCAGGATCCGCGCGCTTCGGAGCTCATGCTGATTCCCTCTATATCAGCTTCGGAGATAAGCCTTTTTGACCCCAACGATTACCTATTGGAAAGACGTCTTCGCCGGTCGGCGCAAAGCAAGCTTGTCATTTTCCCTAGTCCAAATTTCCTGAATACCGACACGGAATTGTTGGGAAATCGAAAGCCCTATTTCCAAACGGCTTTTTACACGCAGCAACGAAAAGACCGTGGCTTGTTGCTCGACGAGGAGGGTAAACCTTTAGGAGGTCAATGGACATTTGACGCGGAAAACCGAAAAAAAATACCCAAAAACACCTTCATTCCAGCCCCCTTTCCGGAGGCGAAACCCAATAGCTATGTACTAGAAGCCATTGACTATGTAGACCGTCATTTTCCTCATAACCCAGGCTCCAGCGAAATGCCGTTTTCGGGGGCCTATTATCCGACGACACATGCGGAGGCGCAAGCCGCTTTGGATCAATTCATACAGGAGCGCATGCCGCTTTTTGGCGATTATGAAGATGCCATCAAAGCACAGGAAAAGACCTTGTTTCATAGTATTTTAAGCCCTCTAATGAATGTGGGCTTATTGAATCCGGCCCAAGTAGTCGAACGAGTAACCGCGTCAAAAGCACCTTTAAACAGCATAGAAGGATTTATTCGCCAGGTGGTCGGTTGGCGCGAATTTACCCAATTGCTTTACCGAAAAATTGGAAGCCAGCAGCGCACTACCAAATACTGGCAATTTACCAACGAAATGCCTGAAGCTTTTTATACGGGAAATACGGGCGTGGAACCCATCGACCAAACGATTCGAAAGTTATTAAAAACAGGGTATAATCACCACATCGAAAGGCTCATGGTGCTGGGGAATTTTATGTTATTGTGCGAAATCAAACCCGATGCGGTGTATCGTTGGTTTATGGAAATGTACATAGACGCGTACGATTGGGTGATGGTGCCCAACATCTATGGCATGTCGCAATTCAGTGATGGGGGTTTGATGACCACAAAGCCCTATATCTGCGGCTCGAATTACATCTTAAAAATGAGCGATTATCCGAAGGGGGAATGGCAGGAAATTTGGGATGGATTATTCTGGCGATTCCTGGATAAGCAGCGGGAAACCTTTCGCAAAAATCCTCGTTGGGCCATGCTCATCAGCACCTGGGATAAAATGCCGGAAGAAAAGAAATCGGCGCATGTAAATCGGGCCAATGAATTTCTGCAGAAACTATTTGGCTAACTTATTTTGAACCTCATTCAAACTTAATTAGGCACATTGAGTATCAATCCGCGATCATCCACGCCTTTATTCGCGGTATTGGCAGCTCCTCCTAATGTGTTGATCATGTAATTGTATTCTGTTGCGGTCAGTTTACCTGTTTGTGTAATTCCACACGCATTAATGGTAATGTCGGAAGATGTTCCGTAACAGGTGCCATTAAACACCCGCACATAATAGTTTCCAGCCGCGCTGGGGCTAAAGGTTTGACTGTTTGTATTAGAAATTTCAGAACCGTTTAGAAACCAAGCATATGAAGTAAATGTGTTCGTTGAACTTAGCGTAGTTCGATTATTTGCGCACCCATCCCCAGTAAGCGTGGTTGGAACATTTAGCGCAGCACTAGCATTGGTCGTTAAAGTAAAAACTGGCGAATTAACTGGATTACAGCTACCATTCGAGAGAACAGCCATGTAATGAGTAGTTACTGATAAGTTGGATGCAGTATAGGTATTTGTCGTGGCGTTATCAATATTGGTAAAACCAGATGTTGTTGACGTTGTAGAAGATTGCCATTGAATAGCTCCAACGTAATTATTTAATGTTAATAATGTACTATTCGTCCCTGGACATATCGTAGTTGCCGCGCCAGATATTGTTCCAGCAACAGCGGATTGGTTGACATATACTGTACCAACACTACTCAGTGCTGTTCCACAACTTCCGTCATTAGTTATGACAGCACGGTATTTAGTGGTGCTAGAAATCCCCGTAAATCCATTAGAAGTAGCCGTATTGGCAATATCTGTCCATTGCGTTCCACCATCAACCGATCTTTGCCATTTGGTTACTGTTCCTGTGTTTGACGTAAGTTGTAGCGTACCTGAATTACTACCTCCACAAAAACTAAGATCGGATACGGAACCCCCAAATGGAGGAGTACCCGTATTTTTGGTTGCAGTAGCTCGAACAGAATAATAGGTTGAACTACAATTAGTTAATACAGCTCTAAAATAATACGTACTTCCTGTACCCGTTATTTGATACGAAAGAGTCGGTGAGGTAACTGAAATATCAGTAATATCGCTTGCAAAAGTTGAAGACGTGGAGACTTGCCATTTTACAATACTTCCTGTGTAGTTATTTAAAGCAAGATCCACAAAGCTATTTTGGCAAAACGTTAACGTAGCAGGAAATAATGTTCCTCCTGAAGTTTCATTTAAAGTAATTTTAGTGGAAGAGGTAACTAAATTTGAACAACCTGAATTACTCACCACTGCTCGATAGTAATTGGTTTGTGAAATATTGGTCGTTAACGTAGTGGTAGCGTTCGTTATCGGAACTGGATTTGTCAGGAAATTATCAAATGAGTATTCCCATCTTACTACAGATCCTCCCTGTGCCAATCCGCTGTGTGTTAAGGTGAATGGCGTACCAGAGCACACATTTATATTTCCGCCAATTATTGTACCAGAAGGAGCACCTGAAATAATTAAATTTCGCGTTGATACGGGGTTGCTGGTGCTATTATCTGTAGCAATACCTCCATATTCTATTAGAGATCTAATAGAAGTTACACCCCAGCCATTATCTGGGTAATCGTTCCACGTACCATCGGTTACATAAATTTCTCCATAATGTTCGAAAGAACTATAATTATTGGGTTCAGTGGAAGCGAAATTGCTATACCTTCCGGAGACTGCAGGGCCAGGAGTTGTTCCATTAGAATTTCCTGTAACAAATTGAGTTCCTTTTTCAGGCCCAGATACCCAATACCATTTACCCTCAGAGGCTGATTGACTTGCATAGGTAGCCGTGCCGCCAATTGCGGCATTAATTAAAGTATAATCATCAGAGGCTCCAAACCAACTATTTGTTGCTAGAATTTTAGAAACAAAAAAATTCTCAGCCGGAGAAGTTAAGGTTGCCAAATATCCCATACGACCGAAATAGGAAGTTAAATTGGCATTAGGAAGTGCAACTTTATAATAGCTAAATGATGAAGACAACTCATAAAAATGACCATTTGAAATGTTGTAATATTTTTTCCCTACGACAAAACTCACTTGTCTTTGCTCTTGATAACAAGTTGCTGAAACGGTTTGAAGTGTTACTCTTCTTAGGAATTCCTGCCATACCAAAGCACTTGCAGTTCCTGTAAACTGGATGCTTCTTGTTGTTGTATTGAAGCTTGAAGCTTGTATTCCTGACGGTAAACTTCCATTATAAAAAAGCACATCGCCAAGAACATAACTTCCAGTAATAGAAACAGTAAAATCCGTCAACGTACCATCTGCCGATATTACTAGGGCATCGTCTACAACCGAAGCAACATTATTTGTAATAGTTAACGTACTTGCATTACCTGACAGGTTCACTGTTGTCGCTATTTGAGAAAATACTTTAGTAGAAAAACTAAGTAGCATTAACGACATAAAAAGTATACCAATATATTTCATTATATGCCTAGTTAATTTTTTCATATTTCTACAGACCAAAGCGCGATCTTAAGGCATTGAAATTAAATGTTACATCGGATGAACTTAAGCTGCGATTGTACACTCTTACGGCGGCAATTTTTCCATTAAATGAGCCCCAGTTCATGGCTACTGTTCCCGAACCAATATAAAAAGGTGTATTCCCTGTATTTAAGGTCACATTACTTCCATCCCCAGCAGACGAAATTCCTACCTGAACGCCATTGATATAGATCACATGATTGGTAGAACCGTCATAGGTAATCACTACTTGATACCAATTACTCGTATTCAAAACCGTACTACTTTTAGCAAATGGGCTATTATAAGGATGGCTAATTAAATTGGTTTGATAGGCCATCATCTCATACAATTGATTCATAAACTTATTCCCAATGGAAATAATTGAATTTCCTGAACTTCCACTACCAACGAAATTAAACTTAACCCAGGCTTCAAATGACCGAGCTGCGGCTCCTGAAATATCTGAGTTGGCAATCGATCTTCCATAAAATCCATAGGTTACCAGTGAACCTCCACCATCGGAACTATAACTCGGATTTCCACTGGTTGAATACGAATTGTTGTTATAAAAATTAATGTGATTCGACCCTACAAGTGTACTCCAAACATTCCCAGAACCGGAATAACTCGAAGGATCAGCGGCATCTAAATTTAAAACTAAGCCATTGGTAATAATAACAGGCGCTTGATAAGGAAGGATGGGCGCGACATAATTATTTTGACTACCGAACATGGCTCGCTGGGCACACACATTCATCGTCAACACCATCATTATCAATAACCAATAAATTGATTTATTCCCTTTCATGAGCATTTGGTTAATACGTATAATCAAATTGAACACGATCGCTCGCCAGAATTGCATAACCCCCATTGTTTAAAGGTACATAGGTCACTGTTGATCCAGTGAAGGAATAAGCATTGTTATTCGTCCGCACGCCATTGATAAACATCCAAATTTTACTATTGGCGGTTGGCGCATACGTTAACGTAAACGATGTTTGGTTGGCGCTCACGGTCGGTTGGTCTGCCCAAGATCTAGCTGCTGCGTTAATGGTAATTGACCCAGCACTGTTCGTTATCGAAACGCCTGTTCCGGGCGATAACGTGGCACGTGTAAACCCTGTTCCATTACCAATGTCGATTTGACCATTTGCAGGCGTGCTTGTTAATCCTGTTCCTCCATTGGCAACTGGAACAGTTCCTAGAGATAAGGCATTGCTCGAAATACTCAATGGACTGGTTGCCGAAGTAATTCTGTTGGTATAAGCAGCATCCCAATTGGTTTGGCTTGTCGTTGTAGGAATTGCATATCCAGAAGTTAAGGTCAAGGCCAAAGTACCTGAGCTGGTAATTGGGCTTCCACTGACACTCAATCCAGTAGGTGTAGTCATTGTCACCGAAGTCACCCCGGTTGCTGATGCAGCTGTCCAACTAGGCACTCCGGAAGCTAGGGTCAACACTTGCCCATCTATTCCACGAGCTAAAAACCCTGTGGCTCCAGCTCCTGTTTGATATGGTAATGAACCGGCTGCCCCTCCGGCGATATTATTTGCCGTAATGGTCGCTGCCGTTCCATACCCTTGACCAATGTTCCAAAAATAGGTGGTACCATCAAAGTAGAAATTTAAGATATCTTTGGCATTCGCTGCTGAAGATAAAGCGACCGTCGTAGTGGATGTCGAACCCAAGACTCTATTCGTTCCTGATGGTAAAGTTAGTGTTCGTCCTCCCGTTCCATCTTGCGTAATGACTAAGGTTCCGTAGGATCCGGAAGCAGGAGTACTTGAAAAACTTAAGGTTCTATTTCCGCCTAAGGTGACGCTCGCATTTAATCCGTTGGCAGGATTCCAAGAAATGGTGGCTGCATCTGTCAGTGCTATCGGCGCTGACGCATAAATGGGCGAAGTGACCGTTCCCGTGAAGGTAGGTGATGCCAAAGGCGCTGCACCTAAGGCTGTTAACGCAGTACTTGCAGATGTCGCTCCCGTTCCACCATGTGTAAGCGGCAAAGTCCCAGAGGTCATCGTTGTTGCACTACTTGCATAAATTGCACCATTAAGTGCCAATGAAGCCATCCCTGTTCCTCCATTGGCTACTTGGACTTGGCCTGAAATGGTATTTGCTAAATTTTGTGGTGCTGAGGAACTCCACGTTGTGCCGTTTGATGTCAACACATTGCCACTGGCTCCCGGAGCAACCACTTGCAGGGCACTGGTTCCATTGCCTAATAAAACGTTATTAGCTGTTAATGTACTGGCACCTGTTCCACCATTGGCTACGCCAACTGTCCCAGTTACCTTACTTCCGGATACACCTACAATTTTGGCATCGGTAACCGCTAAATTGGCAATTTTTCCACTTGTGATTGCATTATCTGAAATCACCGGAGTAGAAGCACTTGAATTTGTTCCAGCTAAATCGCCACCCAAAGCAATTTTTCCTTTCACGACTGTCGTGGCATCTGGCGCCCCTGCGGCCACTTTTGTATCCACATAGCCTTTATTTGCCGCATCAGTAGATCCAGATGGGTCGTCAATGAGTACCACTTTTTTGCCTGTTGGGACGCTTAAATTCCCCTCCATAATTCCTCCGGCCAGTTGTAAGTAACGTGCATCGGTAGCGGCGGCATTCGTTGTCACTTCGTTCCAATTCGTACCATCCGAAATATAGGTTCGGCCATTATTGGAAGTATTCCCATCGGCTGATACTATGTAAATATCCCCATTTTTTCCACTTAATGTTGGTCGATTCACCAAGGTCCCGGTCGTTACCTCTCCAAACGCAATGGTTACTTCACCATTGGCATTGGGTAAGGTTCCATTTACTTTTTTAATGGCACCGGTCACATCAGAAACGGGAATTGAACTCACGGTGGTCATGGCTGAGGTGCCATTACCTTTGACATATCCCGTTAAACTGGTGGCTCCTGTTCCTCCATTCCCGACAGCTACTGTTCCTGTTACATTTGCCGCATTGCCTGTAATATTTCCCGAAACCTTGATTCCGGAAACGCCTACAATTTTGGCATCGGTAACCGCTAAATTGGCTATTTTTCCACTCGTGATTGCATCATCTGTAATCACGGGAGCGGAAGCACTTGAATTTGTTCCCGCTAAATCGCCGCCTAATTGCAATTTTCCTTTTATCGTAGCATCTGCGTCCACAATGGTTGCTGAGGCGACTTGTGCGTCAACATAAGTCTTTACTGCATTTTGAGTAGGATACAAAGTGGTGCTTGTTCCTAAAGCGGCATTGGATTTATTCGACAAATCTTCTTTTAAGCTTAAACCTGGTACCGTAGGAGAATCCGCTGTTCCTCCTAAATCGCCAGTTAGTCTTAATTTTCCTTTGCTGGATGTAGACGCATCGATGACCCCTGCAGCCGTTGCTTGTTGCACAAACGCCGTCGTGGCAATTTTAGTTGAATTATCCGTACTACTTTGGGTGACGGCAACCGTTCCCGTCGGTAAGCTAGGCGTTCCCGTAAACGTAGGTGAGTTTTTATCTGCTTTCGCATCCACGGCCGCTTGCAAGGCAATACCCGCGGTAGCCGCTTGCACAAAAGCGGTAGTCGCTAATTTCGTGGAATTATCCGTTGATGCGGGTGTAGGTGCCGTGGGTACTCCCGTAAACGCAGGTGATGCGATATTGGCCTTATTGGCCAAATCCGCAGCCAATGCTGTTCCGTAGGTCGCTTGATCCACATAATCTTTGACTGCTTTGACCGAAGGGTATTTCGTATTATCCGATCCGTCGGCTAGTACGTTCAGTGATTTGTTTGCCGTATTTTCTTTGTTTGCCAAAGCCGGTACCGTTGGGTTTGTCGCCGTACCACCCAAATCACCAGCTAGTTGAATCTTTCCAGCCGCTAATGTCGTTGCATCGGGCACACCGCTGGTGGCTACCAAAGAAATCGATTGATCCACATAGGCTTTGGTGGCCTTCTGGCTTGGGTACAACTGGTCGGATGGATTAGCTCCACCTAAATTGACGGATGTTGATTTATTCGAAACTACTTCTGCTGTACCGGATAGATTACTCACATTGGAATTGGTGGTATTTAATTGTCCCTGCAATCCTCCGATCTGCGTATTTAAATTGTTGTTAGTTGTTGAAATCTGATTTCGGTTATCATTTATCTGATTTTGTTGGTCCGTTAATTTTGTATTGATTGTCGTGATTAAACTTGTATTTGCTTTGATGGCTGTCGTGTTGTCAGCTACTTTTGTATCTAGGCTAGTGATGCTTTGATTCACCACTAAAAATGCTGCATCGCTACTCTTCTTATTATCGGCAATGGTTTGATTCGCCGTAGCGAGTTGACTTGAATTAGATTTAATATCCGCCTTGATGGGATCCAAATCTTTTGGAATTAAATAGCCCGCATCATTGGCAAATTGAGATAATTTAGTAGGTGCATCTCTTACATTTTTATAATCCACCGATTCTGCATACAATGCATAGGGGGTATAATTTAAGGCCTGAGAACTTACTTGTTTAAAGCTATTGCAACCATCATAACTGACACTGACTTTTAAGCTTTTCACACTTGAATTCCAGGCCACACTCTCAAAGCTCTTATAAATACTGTTACTACTCCCTTGTGTACCAATGCCTATATTCACGCTTACTAATCCATATTCGTCGGTGGTAACTTGTTGGGTTTCTTCGTAATCCAAGCCCCCTTGCGCATTCAATAAACTAAAACGCAAACACACCTTTCCATTGTTGAGCGGTTGGCCTACAATGCTGGCTCCTGGAATATCGATCGCCTTAGGGTCCAAAATCACCGCTTGGTAATTCAGGGTTTTCTTATTGGTCTGTGCAAAGGTGCTAAGGCTTAATAGACTGAGTACGATGATGATCAAATACTTGTACGACTTCATGATTGATTTTTTTTGAACTAGGATTTTTATTTAATCTTGTGCCTTTTTTACCTATTGTATTCGTTAATTTTCTATACTATTTATTGAACCTCTTTGATCAATGACTGACTCTGCGGTTTTCCTTTTTGGAATACCTGCAAGATGTATTTGCCGGCCTTGATCCCTTGGAATTTATCTAGCTTGATTTCAATTTGATTTTCAGGATAGCTTTGTTCCCAGATGATATTAGCATCGATGTCATACAAAGTCAATCGGGTGGGAAGTGTTGTATTCTGATCAAATTTTACACTCAATGCATCCTTAAATGGATTCGGATAAGCTTGAAAAGACCAAGGACTTCCTTCACCCTCAGCCAGTTGGAGCATGCCGCTAGCTTGTGTTTTTTTCTGCATACCCATCGGTTGCTTAAAGCCTTGTCGAAATACCGTTCCTTGTTTGCTTTCAGTTCCAGCGATCACACTCGATTGTCCCACGACCTGGGACATGTAATTGCCCGAGGAGCTTGTGCCACCCCATGAGGAGATCGTGGCCATCTTTAGGTATTGGCCTTGACTTAGGTGAGCGAATAGTAATAAAGTGATTAGGGTATATATGCGATTCATAGGCGGATCTAATTAAGTAGGCGGATTCCAACGGAGAAGATTGTTGGTTTGAAGTTGAGTGTCGACTGACCCACGGGATTGGAGTTAAGCGTCTGGGTTTGTTGGTAAGTAAAGATTCCCACCAACTTATCCGAAAATCTTTTCTCGAATTCTGCACCGTAGCCGGCCATGATTTTTATTTGGGCAAATTGTGTATCATCTGTTAGGTCCACATAATGGTTCATGAGCAATTGGTTTCCGTGCACGATTTTATTCACGCTGGCAATCCCTTGCAGGTTCAGCGAAAACTTCCATGGCAATGGAATTCGAACGCCTAATTTTCCATGCAGTCCTATGTAATCCGTTTGATACGAAAAGGCATTGTTTTGAATATCCCCCACGGCATTTAGCTGGGTAAACTGAAGACCTAAATCGTAATTGATCAAGCTCAGTATTTTGGCTACCGTCGGGTTTTGACCCAAATAAATCGCAAAGGGAGTTTGGTCTAGTTTATATTTAGCAGAATCCACCAAACTAGCTTTATGAAAAGCGAGGGCAAAGGCCATTCCGGAGCCCGACTTTAACCCTTGGACATTTTGGCCCTGCTCGTTTTGGTAATTGAACTGTGTGATGGCGATGCCTTGGGTAAGTTTGAATTGTTGGGCTTGAGCCGGTATCGTGTAGTATATACAAATAAGTATAAGCACGATCCCTCGCGAGAGTAGATTGTTGACTGATGGGTACATAATTTATTAGAACTAGGTTGTTATTTCGTTCATTTCAATTAGCTACACAAATGGTCTAATTAACATGTTGAACATTAATTTTATTTTTAGAACCTCAAAATTTGCTTGTGATTTTAGATTAAAAAGGACTTTTTTGAATTATTGTGTCTATAAAAAACCTTTTTAGACATCATGATTTAGAAGGGGTGTACAATAAATATTTTATTGACTATGTTTGTCTTACAATAGTTCTACCATTATAATCTGTAAATATTCGAAAATGCTGATTGCTAATTTGATTCTCCTTGTAATCGTAGTTTATATTTTGCTCAAAAATCATTTCTTGAGAAACCGCCATATCGTCTATGGTATTATCACAATATTAGCTTCCAGCATAAAATTAATGTCTTCTAGTTACCCCATTTCTGAATTTGAACAATTCCCAATCATCCTAACACTTGTATTATATAGTGGATTCATCGCATTTTTACCCATCCCTTTTGCAATACTTTACTTTAATGGCATACTCCCAAAATCACAAAAAATTGGCGCATTCGCTTATCTATTAATTTTACCTGCATTATTATATACCATCAATTTTATCCCCTATATACTATTACCTCTTGCAGATAAAATACAGATTATGAGTATTCTCAATAGCCCTAAACTAAATGAATGTTTTATTTGGGTTTCTTGGACTAGAGCCAACGCTATTCGTAATTTATATAATAACATATGTGCCGGGATGATTTTAATTTTCCTATTAAGATTAATTCTACAAGGCAAACAATCTTTGAGTAAGAGAAACTATTTTACCTTAATTCAAGTGATCGTTATCATGGGTACCATATTAATTGCAATGCTCTATAACGATTTTATTCTTCAAAGTGAATTTAAAACACCAAAAGCGCTTGGCTTAATCCCTTTAATCATCCCCTTGTCATTTATTTTCTTTCCTAATTATTTATTTCATAATACCATCAACAATGATTTAACTTTTTATTTAAAAATAGTCAATCGTTTTAAAAAGAATGGAGAAAAAATGGAAGGAGTAGACGACGAAATCATAGTAACTTCGAGTGCCATTATTAGCTATTTACGTGATAAAAAACCTTATTTGTCTCCTGGGTTTTCCAAACATGACATTGTTACCCATTTAGATATACCTCAAAAAACAGTTACAGATTGTTTCAATAAAGTCATTAAAATTCCATTTCCTCGGATGCGAAATCAGTTGCGCATAGAGTATGCCATAGACCTATTTAAAAATGATGCCCACTTGAAAAATTCTATTTCAGGAATAGCCACAGATGCTGGTTTTACAAATCGGGCTACTTTTTATACTGCTTTTAAGGAGGTAACAAAAATGACTCCATTCGAATGGATTAATGAAAATTGCGATACCCCGGTGCAAGAGGATTTTAGCGATGAATCCGCAGAAAATGAAGTCCTCAAAATTAAGGATGAACGCTAAAGCCTATTATTTTACTGACGACGGGATTATTCCCAATAATGCATTGCCTGTCATCCATTATCCCAATGTCATTGATTTAGCCAATTGTTCTGATTGGCTTGAAAACACTTTTATAAAAAATAACTGGTTGAATAATTGGCGCGATATCGTTTTGCCTTACGACCATTTCCATAGTAATACGCATGAAGTATTGGGATTAGGCTGGGGAAATGTTTCGCTAAAAATAGGTGGGGCCAACGGCCAAGTTTTTCATTTAAGCGCTGGGGATGTTGTTATTATTCCGGCAGGCGTGGGGCACTATTCCGTTTCGGAACATAGCCATTATCAGATGGTAGGTGGATACCCCAATGGACTTTACTGGGATTTAAAAACGGGTTTGGAACCGGGCGAAAGAGCGCAAATTCTACAAGCGATATCGGCGGTGAAGATGCCAAAAAAGGATCCGATTTTTGGTGAGGAAGGTTTGCTGTTTGACAAATGGAAATGAAGATTGTGGGGAAGACTTATGATTTTAAGCTCATTGGCTAAACTATTTGCCTCAAAAAATAATCTAACTCTTGTATTTTAGTTTCAATGATATCCCAGACAATATCATAATCTATACCAAAATAATCGTGAATCAATTTATCCCGTGTCCCGGCAAGTTTTTTCCACTCAATGTGATTATTACTAGACTTAAATTCATCATCTAATTTTTTAGATGCTTCCCCTATAATTTCTAGACTACGTACAACAACACGGCATAAAACTTCGTCGTTTATAACGTCTTCTTTACCCTTATTCGCTGTATTTTGTAAGATAAATGCGGTTTCAACTAGAATATGTTGAACCTATTCGATATTAGAGGCTGACATGCTGAACCTCATTTAAAATATGTGGTCCGATAAACTTGCTCAATGACTGTGGAGTAACCATTTCGACTTTTCTGCCGAATAGGGCTTCCAAAAAGAAATTGAGATCCATGAAACTATCAAAGTTCTTTCTGTTGGGATCAAAATCTACCAACAAATCTACATCGCTTTCTTCTGTATTAGTTTCCTTACTAAATGAGCCGAAAATACCCAAGCTATTTACTCCATATGATTTTATTGCCTCTCTGTTTTCAGAAAGTACATGTAAAAGCTCATTTTTTGTTTGGATTTTTACCTGGTTCATTTGGCTGCAAACTTAATCATTATGCATAGATAACAAAAAAGCCCGGCAAATTGCCAGGCTTTTGATCATAAATCTCTATTTTCGGAAGGACAATTAATTAGACTAATTATTCATTAACATCTTATTTGGCCTTTTTGGGCCGACTTCGATTTTACAACCTGCCTACTTCTCGCCAAACATTTAATTCGTCCTTAAACCGATCATTGATTAGCTCCAACTTGGTATCAATTCGCATTGTTGGGCGCGCTTTGAGATTATACGCTTTCCATTCCGGGGCATCTTTGGCAAATGGCTTTCCGGTCTTGGCAAAGTTGGTCCACAATTCTGCGAAATTATGAGACGCTATCGCTTTCTCTGGTCGAGCCCCTCCAAAGAAACTTGGTTTATTCGCCGTCTCATTATTAAACTTAAAGGAGATGTCCATCGCGTGAGGCGTTCCCATAGGGAAATCCGTCCCTGGAATTTTGGATTCCGACTTATAACCAAAATTATATAAATAGACCGGCGCTCCCCCTTGTTTTACTTTTTTCTCGGCTATGTCTACCGAACCTAAACCCATCAACGTAATAGATGAAATAGCGATATAAATTTGAGCGGGTGTATCAGTCGGGCGAGATTTTCGGTAGACATCAATGATTTTCTTTGTGTTTTCTCCGTAGGTCGGCTCAAACTTTTTATGCAAAGCCTCAAAATCATAGGTAGCAAACTCCGTTTCCTTTCTTTCCCAAGCAAAAAATGCCCATTCATCTTCATTCCAACCCACTAATAAAGGTTTGTTTTTAGAGATGTTTGGGGCGGTGGGGTCAAAAGGGTTATTTGGAAGTGCTTTCCCGTCCACCACAGGACCAAAGCCTCCATAATTCCTTCTCATGAACCCTTGGTTTTTGTTTTTCTCCACAAATGGTGGAACCATGGGAAGTTTTGCCTGCATCGCTAATAGCTCAGCTGCCGGTACATCCAAAATCTTTTTCCAATCTTTGGGGTCTATATTTAACTCTTTTAACAACATCAAGGTTGTCTCTGCCGCCACTTCCTTAGGTGTCATGCGAACACCCGGTCCGCTTTCGATTGAGGCTTTATTGAAATACGGCGCCGCGGCTGGCATCGCATATAAACAAGAGGTTTTGGCACCTCCTCCGGACTCTCCCCAAATCATCACATTATTCGGATCCCCTCCAAAGTTGGCGATGTTTTTATTCACCCATTTCAACCCATCCACGATATCCAACATCCCATTATTTCCAGAGCCTTCATAGTCGGCCCCACCCAATTCCTCCAAATACAAAAAGCCTAAAAGTCCTAAGCGGTGATTAGTTTCCACGACCACCACATCAAAATTCCGTGCTAAATTGGCCCCATCTTGGCCTTGAGAACCCCCTGATCCAATAACGAAACCACCACCATGGCTATAAAACATCACAGGACGCTTTTTGCCATCATTGGCCGGAGTCCATACGTTTAAAAATAAGCAATCTTCCGAAGGAGCAGGTTCATTTCTCCTTGGGTTTTGTATCGCCGGAGCACCTAAAGTAAGCGTTTCCTTTACGCCTTCCCAAGGCTCGAGCGGTGCTGGTCTACGAAACCTTCTTTCACCGGATATCTTACCTGCATATGGGACCCCTTTGAAAATATTGACTCCATTATCTCGATAGCCTTTTATCTGGCCAAAATTGGTATAAGAAATAACAAATTCTTCCACTAATGGGTTGGCAAATGAAACATTTGCTAATGACAAACCGGCCACCGAGAGGCCTGTTTTATTTAAAAATTCTCTTCTTTTCATCTTGTTTTAACTGGTATATTGGTTTAGCTTTTCCAAAATCCTGATTCATAAAGTTTTGAATTTACAAGTTCTTTTTGATTTTGGTTCAATTAATTATTTTAAAGCACCTTATCCCTTCAAAAAGAACGAGCATTTGAAAAAGTTTATTTGAGAAAAAAAATAATTAAAATATCTTTTTAACTTGTGATTCAAGCATAAACCTGCTTGACCCAAAAACCTATTTAATAATCATGCAAAAATTTTACTCCATCGTATTGGCCATTTTCCTTTCATGTTTCGCATGGAATACTTTTGCTCAGGACGGAAAAATATATCCGCTTGAAGCGCCAAAAGAACCTAATGCCATTCCCTTAGGCACTGGATCAGTGAAGGATCAGCCCGCACCGGAATCTTGGTTTCGCCAGTGGGGCGACCCTATGGCCAGAAACATTTCCAAGGCTACCTTAACACCCTTCTTTCCTGAAAAAGGAAAGGCTAATGGGGCCGTGGTCATTGTGGCTCCAGGTGGGGGATACCGTTGGCTTTCCATGGGAAATGAGGGCTGGGAAGTGGCTGAGGCCCTAGCCAAAAAAGGGATAACTGCTTTTGTTTTAAAATACCGTTTATTCCCAACGGCACCCTCTTTAGATGATTTCACGGCTTGGATGAACCGTCCACGTCCGGCACCAACAAAATCCGATGACGCATCTAAAACAAACACCCCCGCACCTGTGGCCCAAATGGATTTGTCAAATCAGTTGGCAGACGCGGAAGCAGCCTATGCGATGATTCTAAAAAATGCCGCGGAATGGGGCGTTGATACCCAACGAATTGGGATGATTGGCTTTTCTGCGGGAGCTGGTTTAACGATGCATGCAACGTTAAATTCCAAAATCATGAAATTGGCATTTATTGGTCCTATTTATGGAGGCATGGGCCCTGTGAAAGTGCCAGAAAATGCCCCTCCTATGTTTAATGTGATCGCCTCTGATGACTTCTTATTTAATGCGCAATTTGGCGTGATTGATTCTTGGTTTAAAGCCCACCGACCGGTTGAGTTTCATTTATATCAAAACGGCGGACATGGATTTGGTTTAGGAAACCCAAATCGGACGAGCAATAAATGGTTTGACGCGTTTATTCATTGGCTAGATGTAAACAAATTTCTGGTGGCCAAATAAGTTTATCCACCATGATTCATCGCCTCTTTGCTGAACCTTTATCCGCTAAAAATAGTGTCGCACTGGATTTAAGCGCCACGAATTTAGAATTAAATTCATCCATCTACGGAAATGTCTCGGCATTCCAGGACTACATCGCGGGAAAATTAGGCGATAAAATTGGTTTTGGTGGTTATTTGGAACACAGGGTCATCTATGAATCCTACGAGAATTTTGCCACGGCCTCCGCAGATTTCAGAAATATTCACCTCGGCATGGATTTTTGGACAAGCGAAGGAACACCCATATTTGCTCCATTCGCTGGCGAAGTGCACAGCTTTCAAATCAATCAGGGTGCTGGAAATTATGGGCCAACGATCATTTTATATCATCCGGCTGAAAAAATCTATAGTTTATATGGACATGTCTCCATGGCCGATTTAATTCCTCTTGAAATAGGCTTGCCAATCGGCGCGGGTCAACTGCTTTGCCATTTGGGGAAACTCACTGAAAATGGGGGGTGGCCACCACATCTGCATTTCCAATTAATCCGCGATATGCAAGGGTTTCAAGGGGATTATCCGGGGGTTTGTTCCCAAAAAGATCTATCGTTTTATGCCAATAACTGCCCGGATCCCGCTAGTTTTATACGCCCTATTGCCTAATGACAGAAACTCGATAAATTTGAAATGCTTAGAAAGATTGGGCTAATTTTGGGTCACTCGCATCTAAGAGATAATTTGTATCTTTAAAAAGAGAATAATTTAAGTATGTCAGAAAATAAGAATAATAATTCCGGAAATGGTATTGCTCTTGGCGCTTGTTTTGGTGTAGTATTTGGAGCATCCTATGGAATTATTTCAGGAAATATTTCAAAAGGAACAGGGTTGGGATTGTCGATAGGTGTGTTTATAGGAGCCATTTTCGACTTTGTAAAAAATAGAAAATAAGTCAAAAACAGATGAAAAATAAAAGATCCATTTTGGCCTACCTCATTATTATGCTAACAGGGGTAATTTATATTTCCGCACAAGCTCAGCAAAAAAACAGTACCCATCGCGCTACCTTTGCTGGCCATTGGAAAGCCAAAGAGGCCATCAGTATCGGCGGCAATATTTTCTGCTCCTATGACGCGAGCGATCGGATGGCTTCGAAAAGTATGAAAATCGTAGAACAGGCAAATTTTTTAACCATAGAAAATGCGGATTCAGACGCGTTATCTGCTAAAAGTCGGGAGAAGCTGACCTTCGATGGGAAAACTAGACAAATTAATCATAGCCAAGGAAACAGAAAGACGTTTAGTATGAATTTGTCCAATAATGGACAAACCATGACCATTAAATCCATTGTATATTTTATGACGGGCACTCCTTACAAGGTCAATGTTCAACAACAAGCATATACGAATGTGACTGAGGTTTGGAACTTGAGCAAAGATGGTAAGTCTATTGCTATTTTGGCCAAAGCAAAATCAAACATTTGGGATGAAGAGCGTTCTTGGAAGACCGTGTTTGCTAGAACTAATTAAGAAATTTAAATCAGTTTTTTTGTCCAACAAATCGGATAACAGACCCCGTCCCATTGTGATAAAGCCCCTCATTTAATTCAATCTCCTGCTCTAAAAGTTCAAGGATCGTATAATTAGGAAAATCGGCCTTTATTTCATCGATTGAAAATAAGCTTTCAATGTCTTTAGGACCCCCTACATGTTCGTTTGCCGTCACATATTCCATGTGCTTTTTACTAAATGATTCAAAGATTATGGTTCCATTTTTCTTCAAAAAGCGATCCAATTTTTTGTGGTATGCAGATTTAATATTCGCGGGAAAGTGGGCATAGATAAGCGCAATTGCGTCAAATTGCCCATCTTCAAAATTCAATTCGTCTAAAGGCCCCACCTGATAATCGATCGTTACCCCGTTTTTTTCCGCTAATCGAATCGCTTTATTTTTTCCTTCTTGACTGATGTCAAAGGCCAAAACGTTCCATCCCATTTTTGCGGCAAAAACGGCATTGCGGCCCTCGCCCTCTGCAGGAAAAAGTATTGACCCAACTGGTAGTTTAATCAATTTTTCCTTCAAATAGTTATTCGGCTCTTCGCCATAGGCAAAGGCTTCATTACTGTATCTTTCATTCCACCTTGACGTCCAAATGTCATTTAATTTTTCGCTCTCATCCATCTTTTACATAATTTTATCTTGGTCGAATTTTGGACATTAAATTTTATATTTTTAGTTTGATTGTCCCATTAAGTCGTTGGGCAACGTTATCCCAATTAATAATATTGAATATGGCATCTACAAAATCGGCCCTTTTATTTTTATATTTTAGATAGTAGGAATGTTCCCAAACATCTATTACCAACAAAGGAACACAACCCCATTGTGTTAATTTCTCGTGGTTTTCACATTGTAGAATAATTAATCCATCCGTATATGGTTGATAGGCTAAAATTCCCCAACCATTCCCATCAACATTTTTTGATGTTTCTGCAATTAAGGCTTTGAATCTGTCAAATGAACCAAAACTTCTTTCAATTCTTTTCAATAACTCTCCTGTTGGCTCCGATTTTTTATTCGTCAAATTTGTCCAAAATATGGAGTGTAAAATGTGAGAGGATGAATGATGAATAAGTTTCTTTGTCCAATAATCTACCGTTTCAAGATTGTTTTCGTCCAACGCTTTTTTAATCATGGACGCATCCTTATTTGCTGCTTTTGTAGCTCCTCCATGATGAAAGGTATAATGCAAATGTAAGGTTTCCGCGTCCATATAGGGCTCTAAAAAGCTTTCTGAATAAGGGAGAGGAGCTTGTATATAATTTCCTTGTTCGTCCACAAGCTTATCTATCTCGTTTGTAGTTAAACTCTGAGTAAATACCGTTGGCGAACTTAAAATTGCTCCTGTGCCCATTATTAAACTTGATTTAAGAAAATCTTTTCTTTCCATGACTAACGATGATTAATATTTAAAAAAACGTTCTACTAAATGTAACCATAATAAGTTTAGGACTTTCGCAAAAGGTATAATTCCCAATTTGAAACATCATGTTTAGGGTATAGTAATGGTATGAATTTGTTCTTGACTCAAACCAAAAATATGAGGTATAATCCTCTTAGAAAAAGGACTAAAAATCACCAAACCCTTTTCTGAGCTTGAACCAAAAATGTACGAATGATTGTAATAGAGGCTGTTTTAAATGAATAATTCACTGTTTCTGATGACTTTCCTGTTGGCTCCCTTTTTCAACGAAAGATCCAAAATAATGCAATGATTGAGTATGTGACAATCAGGAAGTTGAAATATTAGACATCATTGGATAATTCTGTAAATTTGAAGGAATTTTAAACATACCTATTCCTGGCTAAGACCCCATTTTTGGTAATAAGAGACCAATTGTAAATTTTGAAAATAATTAATTAAATATGAAAAATAATCTCGCCTTTGTTCTATTATTACTCAGTCTAAGTCTTTCAGCACAGATTAAGTCCCCCGAACAATTTCTGGGCTATCCTATTGGTACAAAATTTACCTACCACCATCAGATTATATCTTATAGTCGCTATTTAGCCTCACAAAGTAATGGCTTAGCCACATGGCAAGTATATGGCCAAACTAGTGAGGGACGCGAGCAAGGTCAAATGGTCATCGCAAATCTCCCCGCAGGAGTTCGCTTGGAGCAAGTTCAACAAAACCACCAGAAACGAATTCAAGGCGAAAAAGCAGATCCTTCACTTCCAGTCATCATCAATCTATCCTTTAATGTGCACGGTAATGAAGCAGCTGGTAGTGAAGCAGCCTTACACACGCTTTACCAATTAATTTCTCAGCCTAATAAATCCATTCCTTATATCATACTAATCGATCCATGTATTAATCCAGATGGCCGCGATGCTTATGTTACGCAATATAATCGACGAAATTTTATCGATGGTGGTAATGCAGATCCCAATGATCAAGAGCATTATGAAGGAATCACCTCTGGTCGATATAATCATTTCTCCTTTGATTTAAATCGGGATTGGGTTTGGCAGACACAGAAAGAGACTCAACAGCGACTAAAGTTTTACCGTTCTTGGATGCCGATGATGCATGCGGATTTTCATGAGCAAAGTTACCAACACTCGTATTATTTCCCGCCGGCAGCAAAGCCATATTTGAACTTTATTGCTAAATCAACTAAAGTCCTCCAAGAAAGTATAGGACGCTCTTTCTCGAAGTTATTTGATGAGAAAAAATGGCCCTATTTTACATCAGAGGTTTATGATTTACTGTATCCAGGTTATGGAGATACTTATCCTATTTTAAACGGTGCTTTAGCCATGACCTTAGAGCAAGGTGGCATTAGAGGTGGGCTTATTGCCTCCAAATTAGATGGTGATACCATATCTCTTGTGGAAAGAGTAAAGCATCATTCAGCTCTTGCTTTAAACTTAGTAGAATGGTCTTTAGCTAATGCAGAAAGCTTGAAGTCCTCTTTTTACGGAGTACACGATAAGTCTAGGTCAACTCCGACGAATAAATTTGCTTATTATTTTGTGCCCGAAAAAGAGCTAGACAAGGGACAAGAATTTATTCAATTATTAAAAAGAAATAATATTGAATTTCAATTAAATATGGGAGTTAATAAATCGATTACTGTCTATGATTACTCTGCCATGAAACAAGTACCTCTTTCGACTGATTTGGTAGGATTACTAATTCCCGCTAAACAGCCTTCGGCCCCGCTAGTACAAGCTTTATTAGACCCAACAATTGCTTTAGAAGATTCCTTGACCTATGACATAACAGCTTGGAATATTTTTCAATTGAATGGTTTGAAAGCTTATGGCGTTAATGAAAATGTGTTTTCTGTCATTAAAGATCACGAGGCTGAGAAGCTTTTAAATGTTGACACAACAAAACATTTGGTCTATGTGGTAAAACCGAGCAATCCTTCTTTAACCCAAACAGCCATTAAAGAAGCTATACAAATAGGCGCTTTAGTTTCCTATTCAGATGCTCAATCTGGTGAATTAATAATTTCTTTTGTTAAAGTAAATGACGCAGCTCGCCGTACCTTTTTACTAAAAATGGATAAGCAAATGATCGGTTTTACTACACTTGACTCCTACCGATCAAAAACGAGTTACGATTTAGGCTCCCCACACTATAAACCCATTTTCATCCCTAAAATTGCCGTTGTAGTTGACCCAGTAAATGATGTGAATCAACAAGGTGAATTAGCCTATTTCTTAATACAGAAATATGGGTTGAAGCCATCCTTTATTCCTTCGGCTCAATTATTTAAATCAAATCTGTTTAACTATACGCACATTATTTATCCAGACGGAAAACATTCCGCTCTGTCTAATACGAATTCGATATTATTGCAGGATTGGGTAAAAAAAGGCGGTAAATTAATCTTGTTTGAAGGAGCTCATAAGATTTTGGATGACAAAGATTTAGTGGTTAAAAAAGATACGACAGAATATCCTTCTACGTATGCAAATCGGAAACGAGCAGATTTATCAAATACAAGCTCTGGGAATTTATTGCAAGTCGAGGTAGAAAAGACCCATCCTTTGGCCTTTAGAATCAATGATTCCTCCATATATATCTTAAATCAAGTAACTGATTTTGTTAAGCTTCCTAAAGATTTTACTTCTGTTTTAAAAACATCTTCAAAACCTACTATTATGGGTTTTGTAGGGGCGAACAAAAAGGGTCAACTATCGAATTCGCTTCTTTTAGGAGTTAAGGAAGCGGATAAAGGTAAAATCATTTGGTTTGGATTTAATCCTTTATTCCGTGCTATTCCGAATCAAGGTCAAACCATATTTGAAAACTGTTTCTTGTACTCTGAATTCTAATGGGGAGACGAAAAGAAAGATACTTGGCTGCATCTTTTCAGAAAAGTTCATCCTTCAAAATAAAAAAGTTGCAGCCATAAAATACACAACTCCAATTCAGGTTCTATTGAACGTAAAGGGGTTTTGGATAGTGGTAAAACAAAAAAAGAGGTCGAAAATGACCTCTTTTTTAATCTAGCTCCCCTTTTCAACGAAAGATGCAACTACAAAACGATGATTGAGTATGTAACTATCAGGAAATTAAAGGGTTGAACTTCGTGTCACAATTTCATTAACATTTAATCAATCTCAATACTACGCAAATAGGCTCCTTTTACTTCTGCAAGAAATTCTTGTTTATTCGTTCTAACATGATGGTAATCTTCTTGAACCATGTTAGGATTTAGGTTTCGAACATTTTCATCGCTCCACAAGGTTATTTCTGCAATAACAGGTAATAATGCGAGGCCACTCTCTGTTAGGGTATATATATTTGACTTTAGGTTACCTTCTTTTTTATTTTTCCTAATGATACCCGCTTCTTCTAATAATTTCAGCCTTGATGATAGGATATTGGAAGCAATACTCTCCTTAGAGGTGGAAAAATCCTTGAATGTTTTTTTGTGAGAAAACAACATATCCCTAATTATCAGTAATGTCCATTT
>Ga0214919_10003267_pt1 | contig 24644 bp, 27 predicted proteins | sample LL1503_MetaG_FD_177994 | JGI IMG/M metagenome (GOLD analysis project Ga0214919, IMG submission 177994) | Freshwater microbial communities from Lake Lanier, Atlanta, Georgia, United States - LL-1503 | ecosystem: Environmental > Aquatic > Freshwater > Lake | place: USA: Georgia | collected... | reverse complement strand
TTTGTAGTCAAGAATAATAATTTCGTCTTTGCAAAAATATAAAGCATCAATTCGAAGAATTTTCCCGTTGAATGTAATTTCGTGTTCTTTACGAATTTCAATTGGTTGAAATTTTTCCTGCAAAATGGCATTAATACTTTCAACCTTGTGTTTTAGTTCCGTAAATAAAGTTTCAAATTCAACGCCAAAAGTTTCTGCAACTTCGTAAAACTGAAGGAAATCTTCAAAGTTCAATTCGTTGTGACTGTTTTCAAAAAGTGAATGAATAAATGTTCCAAACTTTTCACCAATATTTACTTCTTTCCTTTCATTTAAAGAATTTCGCACTTCAACATTTTCAAACTGCAAAACCTCAACTTGTGTTTGTGGTAAATCTTCAACATTGCTTAAATTGCTTGCTTGTTCATATGTAATTTTCGTGAAAAATCCATCGGTTGATTGTTCAATAACATTCAAAGGAAGAGCTTGCAAGGAATTTTGTAGCATAAAAGAAAATGATTCCACACTTTCAAAATGTGTAAACGACGCAATGCAACAAAAACCAAAGGCGGAACGCGAAATTGCAACATAATAGAGTCGCTCGTCTTCAGCTTTATCTTTCCCATTCTTGATATCAAGAATTTCCTGCATTTTCTGACCGCGTTTTTTTTGTGATGAATTGTGTAAAATAATTCCTGATTGCACTGAAAGGGTTTGCGGCCGTGATGAATTTCCGTGAGCTTCAATATAAATAACAATTGGGTATTCAAGCCCTTTTGAAGCATGAACGGTTGTGCATGTAACGCAATTTGTTGCGAAGCTTTTCATTGTATGCTTTGCCTTTGATTCCTCAAACTCTTCAATGAATGACATTGGGCAGTATTGCAAAGCACTTGAGGCTTGTTCAATAAAGCCTTCCAAAATGGTTTGTTCTTGCGTGGAATAGTTACTTGCAAATTCGGTGAAAATTCGTTTGAAGAATATATAAATTCCCCCTGTGTTTAAAATTTCACGAAACTTTGCCACAAATTCACGAACGATCGGAAATTTTTCAAGAATTTCTTCGCAAGAAGTGGTTCGAGTGAATTCTTTTTCAAAATCAGCCTCATTTATGTTGAAAATCGGGCTTTTTAACAGTGAATAAATTGAAAGGTTGTCTTCTTCAATAATGCATAATTTTAAACAGGCAATGAAATCCAGAACACAAAACGATTGCTTGTAGTCAATTTTATCGTTAAAAGAAGCGGGAATTTTTGCCTGAAAAAACTGTTCTTTAAGGGTATCAATTACTTTGGAGGTCCGCCTCTTCAACAAAATTGCAAAATCGCTTGGTTCAAGAATTTTATTTTTAAATTTTTCGTGAAAAATTCGCTTTCCAATTAGCGATTTCACCATTTCAACTGTTTTTTTTGCAATTTCAACCTCTTCCTCTTCAATTTTTTGATTCACGCACACAAGCTCAACAAAGCCATCGTTATTTTCAAAACTTGAAATATGTGGGTGTTCTTGGTTTAAAAACGACAGATTATTAATAACATCAAGAACGGGTTTTGTTGTTCGAAATGATTTTGTGAGGTAGGCTTTTTCCAAAATGTGAGAATACTTTTCATAAACTTCTTCCATAATTGTTGATTTTGCCCCTTGGAAGGAATAAATTGTTTGCTTGGTATCACCAACAATAAAAAAGGAAGAATTCACCATTCCAACTGAAACGCTTTCTTCAATAAACGGGAAAAGAACGCTCCACTGTTGTTCATTGGTGTCCTGTGCTTCGTCAACCAAAATGTGCGAAAACTTGCTTCCAAATTTGAAAATTGCGAAATCTTTAAGTTCGTCATCTTGTAAAATTTGCAGTGCTTTATGAATGAGGTCGTTGAATGTATATTTCCTTAACTTGCGTTTTGTTTTTTCAATTTCATCAATAACTTCGTTTGCAATTTCGTTAAGTGCATAACACAATTCAAAGGTTGAAATATCCTTTACGCCTTCTTGCCTTTGCTTAAGAAATTCCTTATAGACCAAGTAATCGCCATTTTTTTTTGTAGATTTCCCCGCAATCTGACATAATTCTTCAAAATCGTCGATTGAATCTGCGTCAACTTCTTGTTTTTGATATTTTCCTTCAATTTCAAGGATTCTTGGCAGAGCATCATCCAAAACCTTTCCGCCGACATCTTGCAACATTTGCGATGGTATATTTTGCAAAACTTCTTTCATTAATTCCAACTTTTGCAATAATGACTGCGGTTCAAGTTCGAAAATTTCGCAAATTTGTTGAAGCCTTGCTTCTTTATTATAATTTAATTTGTGGTATTCGCCCAAAAAAGCTTCCATTATTCCACCAAACCCGCTTGGGGAAATTCTAAATTTTGAAATAAATGCCTTCACTTCTTCGTTTTGTAAAAGACACCTTTCAATTTCGTTTTGCATTTCAAAATCGGAATCAACAATTGTATAATCATATGGCATTTGAAGCTCGTGCGTGAAGGTATCAATAATTTCCTTACAAAGGGAATGAAATGTTACAATTTTTGGCAAAGATTTCAAATTTGGGATATCCTTTTGAAGACGGGCTTGCATTTCGTTTCTTCCTGCGTTCGTGAATGTTATGCACAAAATTGAAGAAGGTTGGAATCCCGCTTCAACAATTCCTTTGATGTGTTGAACAATGCTGTATGTTTTGCCCGAACCTGCGTTGGCGATAATCATCTTGCTTTTTATTTTCCCTGAAATTACTTGTTGCATATGTAAAACACTGTTATTTTAATAATGAACGAATTAGAACCATTTGAATTTACAAAACAAGAAGAAATTAGTATTGATGAGTGCATTTGCGAAATTTCTGAAGTTATTTGGGAATTTATTGCAAGCGGAATTAAAGGCGAAGTTGAAAAACAAGTTACGATATTTGATATCATTTCCCAAATTCTTGGTGTTGAGCGTTCAAAACCGTTTCATTTTGCAATTACAGGCGTGAAGGAAATTGACGGCAAGATTGTTTTGCAAATAAACGAAGGTTCGATTGCACAAACTTCGGTTGCATTTTTGGAAAACCTTTTGCAAAAACAAATTGAATACTTTGAAGCAAACCTTCCGCAAGCTTTGCACCTTCGAAAGCAAGCATTACAATTTTGCATTGGAAGGGATAATTTCAATAATTCAAGCGGTGGAATTGATATTAAAGATCTTCCACCAATTGGATAAAGAAAAAACTTGACTAATTGCATCGGGTAATTTTACCAATTAAAATATTTTTCAAAAAATTTATGTCAATAAAACTTCCAATATACATGGACTACCAATCAACAACACCGGTTGATTCCCGCGTCGCAGACATAATTAACATTGAAATGCGTGAAGGTTTTGGAAATCCGCACTCAAAAAGCCATTCTTTTGGTTGGATAGCCGAAGAAAAAACCGAAATTGCTCGTAAGCAAGTCGCTTCTGTAATTAACGCAAACGAAAAGGAAATAATTTTTACATCAGGAGCGACTGAATCCAACAACATTGCAATTCTTGGTCTTGCAGAATTTTATGGAAATAAAGAACGAAATCACATTATTACTCTTGAAACGGAACATAAATGCGTAATTAACGCCGTTCGTCATCTTTCAACAAAAGGTTTTGAAGTTACATTTCTTCCCGTTCAACAAAATGGAATTGTGGATATCGAACTTCTTAAGAAAACAATCACGCCAAAAACTCTGCTTGTTTCAATTATGGGTGTGAATAACGAAATTGGCGTTGTGCAACCTCTGGAAGAAATTGGTAAAATTACCCGTGCAAATGGAGTTTTCTTCCATACCGACATTGCCCAAGCATTTGGCAAAATCGCAATTGATGTTGAAAAAATGAACATTGATATTGCTTCAATTTCATCGCACAAAATTTATGGACCAAAAGGCGTTGGCGCCCTTTACCTTCGCAAAAAACCAAGGGTGCGTCTTGCTCCGCTTTTTCAAGGTGGCGGTCAGGAAAGGGGGCTTCGCTCTGGAACATTGCCAACTCCTTTAATTGTTGGTTTTGGACTTGCTTCCGAAATTGCAAAAAACGAAATGGATGGGGATAATGTTCGCATTGCGGGACTTGCACAAAAAATGAAAAATGAGATTCTGACGATGGAAGAAGTCTACCTCAACGGTGATGAACACCAAAGAATTGCTGGAAACTTGAACATTTCGTTCGCGTTCATTGAAGGGGAATCTATGCTTATGTCAATTTCTGACCTTGCCGTTTCGTCCGGTTCGGCTTGTACATCGGCAAGTCTTGAACCTTCGTATGTAATCCGTGCGTTAGGAGTTTCCGAAGAACTCGCACACACTTCAATTCGCTTTGGAATTGGAAAATTCACGACGGAAGAAGAAGTTGATTACGCCATCGCCCTTGTGAAAAGCAAAGTTGCGAACCTGCGTGAACTTTCACCACTGTGGGAAATGCACCAAGAGGGAATTGATATTTCCTCAATCAAGTGGGACGAGCATTAGGGGGTATGATATTTATCAAAAATAATTGTGAAAAATAAAGAATTATATTTTTAAACTAATATAAAAATAAAGAAATTATATTTTTTTCTTGACATTTGGAAAGCTAGCTTATTCTAATGTTTTAGAAAAAAGTGACACATTGCGGTGCCACAAAGTTATGATGAAGATTGCATTATATACTCGTATTGAATTTGTATACGCATATTTTCCGCCACCTTGTCGTGAGACTCGGTATCAGGAGTATACATATCATTTTCAATTAATTGATGACGAAGGGCAATTTCGTCATCATAAATAATACAATCTTCATCTTCAATGAAATCACTCATTTGAAGAGAAAAAAGTTATTATTGTCTTTTAAATCAACATTTTTTTAGAAATCAAGGTTTTATTATATTCTTAATTAATGCAAAAATAATGCCATTTCCGTTCAAATAAACGCATGACCTACCTTGACCACAACGCAACCACACAAATTGCCCCCGAAATTTTGCAGAAAATGAACGAAATTTATGAATTGGGCTTTTTAAACCCTTCTTCGGTGCATAAATCCGGTAAAATTGCGAAAAAACACCTTTTGGAAGCCAAAAACCGCATTTTGAAGGCATTAAATTGCCAAAATCCCTCAAATTACGACATAATCTTCACATCATCAGGCACGGAAGCTAACAATTTGGCACTCAACGGGAAGAATTTCCAACGCTCGCCGTTTGAACACGAATCTGTGCGAAATTTACCAAATGGAAGTGATTTTGGAGGTGAAAACTGCGAATTTTCATCGATTATCTGGGCAAATAACATTACGGGCGTTGTAAATGATGTTGAAAACCTCAAAAAAACGAAATTTCTTCACACGGACGCCGTCCAATTCGCAGGAAAACGAAAAATTGACCTTTCAAGCGGAAAAATCGACGCAATTACGATTTCAGGCCATAAAATTCACGCCCAGCACGGAATTGCCTGCTTGGTTTTTAAAAAATCCTATCCAATTTCGCCAATCGTGGTGGGAGGCTCCCAAAATGAAAGCCTTCACGCCGGAACTTACAATCTGCCTGCAATTGTTGCACTTTCACACGCGGTTGAAATGGTAAATTACGATGATTATTTGGCAAAATATCAGTCACACACGCAAAAATTGAGGCAAAAACTCGATGATTTTGTAAAAAATAACGGCGGAATTGTGATTGGCGAAGAATTCGACCGCATTTCAAACACATCGTGTATTGCAAAAATTGGAATTCCAAGCACGGAACAATTGATGATTTTCGACCAAAACAACATTTGCGTTTCGGTTGGTTCGGCGTGCAGTGCTGGTGTTGTTTCTAAATCTCCCGTTTTAAAAGCAATGGGTTTGATTGATGAAATCGTAAGCTCCGTTGTGCGTGTGAGCCTTGGAAATTCAAACACTGAATGGGAAATTGACGAATTTTGCAGGATTTGGAAGGGTTTGTGAATCAAATTTTTGCACTTGAAAAGGCGTTGCTTTCAAACGAAGTGCGAAGAAATCCGCAGGCGTTGAATTTGTTAATCGCAGACGATTTTATTGAATTTGGAAAATCTGGAAAGGTGTGGAATAAGTGCGATATTTTGGCAAGTCTTCCGTTGCAATGTGAAGCTCAATATGAATTTCTAAATTTTTCTGTTATTTTTGAAACATCAAACATTGTTTGCGTGGAATATAAATTAAGAGAAGAAGAGTCACTTCATTAAGGCGATCAATTTGGAAATTTATTGACGAACGCTGGCAGATGGTATTGCATCGTGCAATTTAAAATGTGATTTTACCTCCTTTCCAAAGAGCGAATACGATTTTCGTGGTCGGTAATTTTGTTTTCTGCTGAATCGTAGCGACGCTCCATGGCGTCAAATTTCCCATCAAGCTTAATAATCGCAATATTAAGATCTTTATATGCAGTGTATGCGTTAAAAATTATGCTACCTATACCCATTAGTGCTGTGAACAATATAGGTAACATACCATATTTAATAAACTTTTCCCAAGTCGTTTCCTTGTTTTGTGAAATTTGCATACCAAATTAAAGACTTGGTTGATTTTGTTGCGTCTGTATTTCTTTCATAACCTCCGCCACAATTTCTTGCGTTGTTGGAATATGTTTGTTTTCTGGCATAAAATAATAAAGTTCGTTCCTAAACCCCCAATTTCAACCTCTTTGGGTTCATGTTGAAGATATCAGAACATATTATATTGAGTTTGTCAAGCAATTATTTTCTCAATCAACTGCTGAAAAACACAATCCAAGTTGAAGTTAAAACAACGCCAAGAAGGGAAATTGGAAGGAAGACTTTCCAACCAAGGCGCATCAATTGGTCGAATCTGTAACGAGGCAACGCCGCCCGCACCCAAACGAAAAAGAACAAAACCGCGATAATTTTGATAACCATCCAGAAAAATGGCGGGATAAATTCAAGAGCCTCACACGGAGCAAGCCACCCGCCAAGGAATAAAAGTGCTGTAAATGCGGACATCATTATCATATTCGCATACTCCCCAAGGAAAAACGCCGCAAAACCCATCGATGAATATTCCGTGTTAAACCCTGCCACAAGTTCGGCTTCAGCTTCGGGAAGATCAAACGGATGGCGGTTGGTTTCGGCTAAAATGGAAATTAGGAATATCACAAAAAGCGGAAACAATGGCAAGGCAAACCAGTGATTTTTTTGTGCGTAAACAATTTCACCAATATTTGCACTTCCTGATAGCATCAAAACACAAACAATTATTAGCCCAAGGGAAACTTCGTATGAGATCATTTGACTTGCCGACCTTATTGCCCCGAAAAATGGATATTTCGAACCGGAAGCCCAGCCGGCGATGATTATTCCATAAACCCCAAGCGAAGAAATTGCAAGAAGGTATAAAACTCCAAAGTTCAGATTCGCCAAAGCTCCGCCATTAAACATTGGAATTACCGCCCAAGCAAGAAGAGCAAGGAGGAAGGTAATCATTGGAGCAATAAGGAAGGTGTATTTATCCGCTTTATTTGGAATAACAATTTCTTTTAGTAAAAGTTTAAGACCATCAAGAAGTGGCTGCAAAAGACCGAATGGTCCGTTAACAGCAGGACCAGTACGAAATTGCATTGCGGCAATAACTTTGCGTTCAAAAAGGGTTAAATAAGCAACACAACCAAGCAACACACCAATTGTTACGCCAATTTGAAGAATATTTTCCAGAATAAAATTCAGCATTTTTCAGTTTAAACGTTTTTGTATCAATGAATAAAGCATTTTTATATTTCAAGAACTTCTTTTTGGTGTTTCCAGAATTTTCGAAGGTAACAACGTCGTCATAGAAATCCAGCAGTGACAAATTAAGAGCTATCAAATATCAGATGATTTTTTATCTGTATGAAATGTCCAAAGTGTGCTTCGGAAACATTTGTAAAAGCTGGGTTTATTCGTAAAAAACAGAGATTTTGATGTAAAAATTGTGGCTGTCAATTTACGCAGGATTTTATTGGAAAGTATGATCAAAATATCAAATTACATGCTTTAAAACTTTATAAAGAAGGAAATGGATTTCGTAGAATTGGCAGAATTTTAGGAATCAGTTTTGAATCAACGGTCGGTGTAGCCAAACTGTAAGGTTACTATTCTGATAAAATCGTTGAATTTGCAGAAGAAAATGGCATAAAACCAGTAATCCCGCCAAAAAATAAACGCATTATTCAAAGAATTTACTATAAGGCAATCTATAAATAAAGAAACCTCGTAGAACGTTTGTTTTTAAAACCCAAGCACTTCAGAATAATTGCCACAAAATACGACAAAACTGCCACAAGCTTCCTCAGATTCATCCATTTAGTCTCAACTCTTTTACTCGCAAAATAAATGTCAACAGAATCTAGGGAATTGCACATTTAGCTTGCCAAATTCAAAATAATAATATTTTTCAAAAGAAATTGACATATTTTATTTCCCATTTCACAAAACAACAAATACTTTTTCCTTCAATGAACTTACAGTCTCTTTCAAACGCTTTGCGTGTTTTTTCTGTTGAAATGGTAACGCGAGCGAATTCCGGTCACCCTGGAATGCCCCTTGGAGCTTCCGACATTGTAACCGTTTTATTCACAAAATTCCTTAAATTTCACGCGAAAAACCCAAAATGGTTGAATCGCGATCGCTTTGCTCTTTCGGCCGGTCACGCTTCCGCCTTGCTTTATTCGCTTTTGCATTTAACTGGTTACGAAGATTGTACTCTTGAAGAAATCAAAAATTTCAGAAAACTTCACTCAAAAACGGCCGGTCACCCCGAATACGGATTTCTTGAAGGAATTGAAACTACAACGGGTCCTTTGGGGCAAGGCATTGCAAATGCAGTTGGAATGGCAATTGCAGAAAGGAAACTTAACGCAGAATTTGGAAATTTGGTCGATTACAAAACATATTGCCTTTGCGGAGACGGCTGCCTTATGGAAGGAATTGCACTTGAATCCCTTCAAATTGCGGGGCATTTGAATCTTTCAAACCTCGTTTTAATTTACGACAAAAACAACATAACAATTGATGGAGATCTTTCAATTTCGTCATCAGTTGATTACCCAAAAATGTTTGAATCGTTTGGTTTTACTGTTCTTGAATGCGATGGACACAACTTCGATGAACTTGAAAATGTGCTTGCATCAGCACAAAAATCAACAAAGCCAACGGTAATTATCGCAACAACAAAAATCGGCTTTGGGTCATCAAAAGAAGGAACGGCAAAGGTTCACGGTTCACCGCTTTCTGCTGAAGAAATTGCTGCTCTTAAAATAAAACTTGGCGTTGATTACAATATCGATACCATTCCGCTGGAAATTCTTAACGCTTGGCGTGAAGTTGGTGTTAGATCTGAAAATGAATTTCAGGAGTGGAATAAAAAAGTTGAAATATCACCAAAAAAAGACCATTTACAAAAATTCATTAATGGAAATTTTAATGAAGAAATTGCGCAAGCAATTGAACGAGTTAAGGTGAAATTTGCTTCAGAAAAGCCAATATCTGCAACAAGGGCTCTATCGGGAGTTGTCCTCGAGGAACTTTCAACCTTGCCATTTGTAATTGGTGGCTCTGCGGATTTGTCGGGTTCCAACAATACGAAATCTGCAAAAAATCGGCTTATAACAAAAAACGACTTCAGTGGGAATTACATCGCTTATGGCGTTCGTGAACACGCAATGGCGGGAATTATGAACGGGCTTTCACTTTCAGGTTTTCTTCCATTTGGTGGAACATTCCTCGTTTTTTCAGATTACATGCGAAATTCAATTCGCCTCTCTGCATTAATGAAAACAAAGGTTTTTTACATAATGACACACGATTCCATCGGTTTAGGGGAAGACGGTCCAACCCACCAACCCGTTGAACATTTGGCGTCACTTCGTGCAATTCCAAACTTGAATGTTTTCCGTCCGTGTGATGCCATTGAAACCGCAAACTGTTTTGCCCTTGCAAACGAACTTGAAACTCCATCACTTTTTGCTTTGAGCAGGCAAAACCTGCCGTTTGTGAACGAGGCAACAAGTGAAAACCCCGTAAAATTTGGGGGGTATGTTGTTAAAAATGAGGAAAACCCCGATTATGTAATAATTGCCACCGGTTCTGAAGTGGGAATTGCACTTGATGTTGCGGCAAAATCGGCGAAAAAAGTTCGCGTTGTTTCTGTTCCGTGTTTGGAAAATTTCCGCGGGCAGTCACAGGAATATCAAACTTCAGTTTTGGGAAACGGCAAAAGAGTTTTCGTTGAAGCTGGGCTTGTGAATTCGTTCTGGGGGTTGATTCGTGAAGGCGATTTGCATTTCACGGTTGATACTTTCGGGCGTTCTGGAAAGGCGGAGGATGTTTATGAATACTTTGGTATTGAGGTTGGAAATATTGCAAAACATTTGCTGTAATTTGCATTCAAAATGGCAATAATTAAACCGCAATCTTTAACTGAAAATTCACAGGAAAAATTGATGCAATTTCTGAATTGCGATGCTGAAATTTCAAAAGAAGAAGTGATTGCGTGGATTTGCCTTTGGAAGTTACGCGAAAAAGCAAATGTCTATTTGGCAAAGCATTCTTGCGTTTTCAAAGCATTGGAGGAAATTTCCTCAAAAACAAACTTGCCAGTTTTAAAGTTTGAAGAAGGATTAAAAATTTACGAAGAGACTCAAAAATTTGGCGGAAGGGTTATAACACCAAGAGATATGGAATACCCCACTCAATTAAAGCATATTGTTGATTTCCCACTTGCAATTCATTGTTTTGGAAATTTAAAACTATTGCAAAGTCGCATTTTTGCAATAGTAGGCTCGCGTTCGGCATCAACTGATGCCCTTCAAATTGCACAAAATTTTGCAAGTGAGCTTTCAAAAAACAACATAACGGTTGTTTCAGGTTTTGCAAATGGAGTTGATACCGCCGCTTGCAATGGAGCGTTAAAATACGGGACAATTCAGGTTTTGGGTTCCGGTTTTGCGTGTTTGTATCCGAAAAATAACGCTGAACTTTTTCAAAAAGTGGTTCAAAATGGCGGATTATTCCTTTCAGAATTTCCCATAAACACACCTGCAATGCCAGACCATTTCCCCACAAGGAATCGGATAATAACTGGGCTTTCAAGCGGTGTTTTGATTGGTCAAGTTAACAGAAAAGGCGGAGTTTCCGGCACACTTGTCACGCTTCGAATCGCGATTTCACAAGGAAAGGAAGTTTTTGCATATCCGGGGAATATTTTGGATGAGCGTTCAAAAATTTGCAATAATTTAATTAAAAACGGAACAGCACATTTCACCACTTGTGTTGAAGATATTCTGGAAATTATTGGCGAAAATGCAAATAAAAAGATTGAAAAACGCAATGTACAAAGCGATCTTTTTTCAAGCGAATCATTGCAGAAAGTTTCCAAAAAATTAGAAAAATTTGAAATTCTTGCAAGTGAAAAATCAAATTCAGAACAATTTGTGTTTGAAAATGATGAACTGGAAGTGGTTTATAACGCTCTTTCCACCGTGCCTTGTTCTGTGAGCGATGTCATTGTTGTAACGGGTTTTCAACCTTCAAAAGTTCAGGAACTATTAAGCGAGCTTGAATTGGAAGGGAAAGCGATAATGAATCATATTGGGAAGTATTCTATTGCACTACTTCCCAAATAGCATTGGTAATAAAATAGTTTTAGTATAATATTATGGCTTTATCACCAAGGCGAATTTTTTCCTGACACTTCTTGTCGAATATTACCCACGATTGCTTCGCAAACGCTTTGTCGGATATTGTACCAATGCAAACATTTTCCTCGTTTGTTTGTTCTTCGCCAGTAAGGGGGTCGCGTTCTGTGACTACACGAATAACGGCGACTTTCTTTTGTGCAGAAAAATCATCTTCAAAACCTTTGTTGATTAGGTATATAACTTTGTTTTTAAGAACGCGTTTTTCAGAAACGAATGCTTTCTTTTTAAAGAATTTTTTCAGCTCAAGAGTCGCCTTATACGCGGCATCTTGCGTTGCTTTTAACATCATGTTTGCATCGCTTGTTTTGGCATCCTTAATTTGAGCATTCCAGAATGAATCGGTTTTTTGCACTTTTTCTTTTTGTGCAACATTTCCGGTGAATTCTATCACTTTTTCCATTTTTAACGCAGGTAATGAGTAAAGTTTTGCTGAACTGTTAACAGAAGCTTTGTAAAGATACAATGCCTCTGGTGCTCTTTGTGTTGCACCACCGGCAAGTGCAATGGCAATTGGATATTGTTCACTCACTTCGCTTGAAAACGATAAAGTTGGCGTTGAAATGTTTAGGATGTAATCCGCAGGTATAACACCTATAGACGACTTACCCGCCATTTCAGATATTTTGATTTCCTGTTGAATTGCGTTGCTATCTACCCTTTCCACAATTGTTGCATACTTCTTTGATTGCAATTCTGTGATCAAATTATTTTTGATTGTAGCTTGAGCCTTCAATTCTTCGGGATTTGCCTCCTGTGATTTTTCAGCAATAACAATCAATTTGGGAGCAGAATTCGCAAGCTCTTCTTTGGTTGGCATGTTTTCAAGTTCAAGAAGAGGTGCTTTCTGGTATTTTTCAAAGTTGGAAACTTTCACTGTGCACGATGAAAGTGTAAGTATTACGCAGCCTAGTTGCAATATTGTTTTATATGTGTGTTTCATATTGTTATACATTAAATTTAAAATTCATAATATCTCCATTTTGGACTAAGTATTCCTTTCCTTCCATACGCATTTTCCCAACTTCCTTTGCACCAGATTCGCCTTCAAATTCAAGGTAGTCGCTGTAAGAAATTGTTTCGGCTTTAATAAAGCCTTTTTCAAAATCGGTGTGAATTATTCCCGCACATTCCGGAGCTTTTGCACCAGTGGAAAATGTCCACGCATGGGCTTCTTTTGGACCAATCGTGTAGAATGTTCTTAAGTTTAAGGTTTCAAATGCAAGTGCAGTTATAGCATCAATTCCGGATTTTTCAACACCAATTGATTGCAAAAATTCAAGCCTTTCTTCATCAGATTCAATCAAGGCAATATCAGCTTCAAATTTCGCACAAACAAGCACACATTTTGTATTGTTTTTACTTGCGTAATTTTTCACAATTTCAACAAATTCATTCCCGTTCAAAGCGTCGCTTTCTTTAACATTGCAAGCATAAAAACTTGGTTTACATGTAATGAAATTCAGTTTTTTCAGTGTTGATAACAGTTCAGCATCTTGAACTGTATTAAGCATTTTTCCGGAATTTAGAACCTTTAATGCAGGCTCAATTGCATCGCAAATTTCCTTTGCGGTTTTATCGCCACCTTTTGCTTTTTTTTCGTGTTTTGCAAGCATTTTTTCCGCTTGTTCAATATCAGAAAAAATAAGTTCAACTTCAATTGTTTCAATGTCTCGAATTGGATTTACCAAGCCATCAACATGGGTGATATCGGAATCTTCAAAGCATCTGACAAGGTGAATTATGGCGTCCACTTCACGAATGTGTGAAAGGAATTTATTTCCAAGACCTTCCCCCTTTGAAGCACCTTTTACAAGACCTGCGATATCGGTTATTTCAAGGTAATTTGGAACAAGTTTTTGCGAATTTGCAACAACGGCAAGTTGTTTAAGAATTGGGTCGTTCAATGCAACTTTTGCGGAATTTGGTTCAATTGTGCAGAATGGATAATTCGCAGACTGTGCGATATCCGACTTTGAAATTGCGTTAAATAGCGTTGATTTTCCGATGTTTGGCAAGCCAACAATTCCACAAGTTAAACCCATTTTTGAAAAAATATTATGTATGAACTCAAAAAGTGTTATTAAGTTTGTTGTCAAGTGTTTTGTTTCAAGTGGTAAAATTAAGGCATGAAAAGAATTATAATTTAGGCTTTTCTACTTTATTTATAAATATTTTGTCATCGATAATTCTATTATATTTATCCACCATCTCTATATCTTCCGGTTTTTTTATCAATTTTAACTGCGGATACACTAATTGCAGCGCGTTACAGGCAATGGGGTGGTTAAACGATAACTGGCAATATATCATATAAGATCCGTCGATTTCATAATTTCCACCGCAGTATTCCAATGTGCAATCCCTATAACGGTAGCCATCAAGCCCAATTGTTTGCTTCATAAATTTTTTATTTTCCACCAATTTCAACTTTGGCGCGTTGTTCGTATGAAACAATTTTTTTGTTAGTGTGTAAGCATATATGCCACTGGCGGTGTTGCCAGATAGCCATTTTTTAATTTTTATCCACATTGTAATTTACAATTTATTGGATAAATTGTGTGTAATATTTTCTGCATAAGTCAAGTTTTTTTATGATTAGGGCAAGAATTACACTAAAATTGCTTGACAAGATTGATTTTGCGTGTAACACGTTGATTATGTTGGAAAATTGATATGCAAATCACACTAGATACCCACCGCTTCATAAAATTTCTTGAAGAAAAGAAACATTTCACACACGAACATTTCCGCATTTAAATCCAATAAGTTATCAAAGTGTGCACCCTCTAAGTCTGTATGACTAAAGTTAGCCTTGGTAAAAAAAGCATATTCAAAGTGTGATTGAAATAAAACCGCCCCCTTAAACTTTGTATTTTTCAAAACAGCACCCTCAAAATTCGCCCTAATTAAAGCCGCACCAGTGAAATTTGCACCCCGAAGATTCGCACCATTTAAGTTCACACTCCACAAATAAGCTTTGGATAAATCAACGCCAACAAGTGGCACGCCTTTGGAATTTAGAAACTCCAATGCCTGAATTTTGCCGGAATTTCCACTTGCCTTTGTTGTGATTAACTGCCACGCACCAAGAATTTGCTGTTCTTGAAGGGATTGATATTGAAGAACAAGCCCAACAATTGCCGCAATAATTGCAATTCCTTCCAAAACACGCCAAATGTAAAGTTTCCAATTTTTCATATTCCAGCACAAAATGCAATAGCAATCGCATCATATTCATCGCTGGTTAAATCAGATTTCATACCAGAAACAAGGCGTTGAATCATGAATTCTACTTGAGATTTTTCCGCTTTTCCAGCCCCCGTAACGGTTTTTTTCACAGAATTTGGGCTGAATTCCACAATTGGAACATCGTTTTTTGCAACAGCGGTTATTATTGCCCCACGCGCCGCCCCAAGCTTAAGGGAAGATGTCGCATTCACATTAACAAAAGTCTCTTCAATTCCACAAATTGATGGTTTATAAAGCTTGCAAAGGTGGTCAATTATTTCAAACAAGTGAAGGAGTTTTTTTGGGAATTCATCCGTTCCTTTGTTTTTGATAACACCCGATTCCACAAGTTGAAAAGTTCCGTTTGAGTTTTTGGAAATTATTGCATAGCCTGTTGTGTTCAGGGCTGGGTCAATTCCAAGGATGGTCATTTATTTGAAAATTTTGGTAACTATTGCAGTAACAAATATCACAATTATAGTCCAAACACCAATGCCAATAATGCGACCTGTATTTTTCAAAAATATCTTATACTCATCCCTATCATACTCTTTGATAATTTGCTGAATTTCCTTGCGACAATTCTTATCGTCTTTTAGTAAATCTACAATAATTTTCTTTATTGTCTTGTCTGCAATTTTTGATTCTCTTAAAGTTTTCTCAATTAACTTACCGAATTTATCAGAAGAGTTTAATGTGTTATTTATACCGTCTATTGCTTGTTTTGAATCAAAATTGTCATTCATAAAATTATTTTAAATAATCTTTTGACGGTCGCGCCTCTTCCCCACTTGCAGTTATTGTTATGGATATTGTGCCATCCTGTGCATTTAGCAACACACCCATAGCAAACCTTAAAACGGATTGTTCATCTTTTAAATTGAACTTTTCTTGAATTTCATTGAAAGCTTTCCTATCCCCATTATCAAGTTCCAAAATTAATACGGGATGTTCTTCGTTTTCGGGTAGTTTTCTTACCTCTTCACGAGCCTTAACCGACATATCTTTAAATATTAATTAACATTTTTTATAATTTGTATTGACATAATTTAGAAAATCATTTTATTTGTCAAGCCTATTACAAAATAAAATGTACACATTTTCCCTTTTAAAGAACTTTTGGATTGAAGAAGAACATTCACGCGAAACTGTGAATCGCATAATAAACGAAAACAAAACCTCCTATATAATCGCAAGGCTTTTGTACCTTGTTCCAAACCTTGAATTTGACGATGTTCCGGATTTTCTGAATCCGAAAATGAAAAACCTTATGCCAAATCCCAACCATTTGCTTGATATGCCAAAAGCGGTTGAACGAATTTACACGGCAATTGAAAAGAAAGAAAAAATCACAATTTTTGGAGATTACGATGTTGACGGTGCAACATCTTGTGCAGTAATTCACAATTACTTGAAATCAATTGGTGTTGAAAGTGAAATTTATATTCCAGATCGTGTTCGCGAGGGTTACGGCCCCAACATTGAAGCAATGAAAACAATTGCCGCAAACGGAACAAAACTTTTAATAACAGTTGATTGCGGAACCGTAGCATTCGAACCACTGGAGGAAGCCCACGCACAAGGAATGGACGCAATTGTTATTGACCACCACCTTGGCGTAAAGGAAGTGCCAAAATCAATTGCAATAATTAACCCAAACAGGCTTGATGAAACAACCCCATTAAAATACCTTTGCGGGGCTGGTGTCTCATTTTTAATGGTAGTTGCCCTTAATGCTTTTTTACGAGAAAAAAACTTCTTCACCGAAAGAAAAGAACCAAATTTGCTGGAACTTCTTCCCCTTGTTGCACTTGGAACGGTTTGCGATGTTATGAATCTTGTTTCTTTGAACCGTGCTTTTGTTACAACTGGGCTTCAAGTTCTTGAAAGTTGGAGTAAATCCACTTGGGGAAATGTTGGCTTAAAGGCACTTAAGGAAGTTTGCGGAATTGAAAGTTTTGATGAACAAACATTTGGTTTTGCGTTTGGTCCTTGCATTAACGCAGGCGGAAGGATTGGTCTTGCATCGCTTGGGGCAAGGCTTTTAACGGAAACAAACCACGAAAAAGCATTTTCAATCGCACAAAAATTACATGAATTAAACATTGAAAGAAGGGCTATCGAAAAACAAATGAAGGAGGAGGCAATTTTTGAACTTGAACAAAAAGCCGAAACTACCGATTTTTCAAGCATAGGCTTTATATTCATTGGAAGTGAGAAGTATCATCAAGGAGTGATTGGCATTCTTGCCTCAAGGTTGAAAGATAAATACAACAAGCCCGCATTCGTTTTTTCACAACTTAATGGCTACATCAAAGCTTCGGCAAGGTCAATTATTGGAATCGACCTTGGTGCGACCATCAACAAAGCAGTAAAAAAAGGATTACTAATAGCAGGAGGCGGACACGCCATGGCAGGCGGATTTTCCTGCGTCAATGAAAAAGTTGCTGAATTAAAGCAGTTTTTTGAGGAAGAAATTTCACAAAAAGCAATGGAATTAACAAAAATTCGCCTTCAAACATTTGCATGCGAACTTTCGCTTTCGGCCGTAAACCTTGAGCTTTACGAAGAGATCCAGAAACTTAAGCCGTTTGGTCAGGGAAATCCACGACCACTTTTCGTAATTCGCGGGGTTGAAATCGTTTTTTCACAAAAACGCGCGCAAATTCACCTTGCAGCAACATTTATGGATGAATCTGGGGCGACTCTCAAGGGAATGTTTTTCTCATTTTTCGAACATTGCTCGGATATGGACTTCAAGAATCTTGAAAAAGAAAGACTTGATGTTCTGTGCGAAATTTCTCTTAACGAATGGAATGGAAGAAAGACGGTTGAATTGATGCTTAAAGACATCGCAATTTCAGGAAATATTTCAACACCAAGTTTGTATGGTTGAAAATTTTCTTGACATTTCAACCAATTAACACATTTGTTTAGTATAAAATTGAAACAATCATGCAAATGTATAATCAGTTTGATACCCACGCCTTCGTCAAAATGTTCGCAATATTCAAATAAATTATGGCAAAAACTGATGAAGAACGCGGTGAAATTTTAGCAAAAACCATTTCAGAAAACAGACAAGAAAGCATCATTGCCGTTGAAAACCAATTCAGAAAATCAATCTCTGATTTAGCTTCAAAACATGATGTAAGCGATGTCAAAAAAGAGATCAAAACAATCCATCTGAAAATTTCAGAAGTAGAACTTAAAATTGCACAACTTGAAATTCGCATGACCAACAAGTTTTATATTGCATTTGGTTGTTTTGCAGTGTTTTTAACAACGGTCATTCTTGGTGTGTTACCATTCGTTTTAAAAGCTTCTTAATTGTGTATAGATTCAAACACCTCCAAAAACTCCTTCGGTTTTAATTCGCTTGGGCGTTTTTTTGCAAATTTTTCGTCAATTGTTTCATCAAAAATTGTTGAAAGCATTTTTCTGTTATAAGAAAACGCTTTGTGAAGAAATTTCCAATATTGTTGAATCTTTGGAATTTGTGTGATTGGCGAAATTTTCACAACCGCAGAAAGAACATTTGGCGCCGGTGCAAAGCAAGCTTGCCCCACAACGCAAATTTGTTCAATTTCACAAAATGTTTGAAAAAACACTCCAAGTTGATGATAATTCTTACTTCCATGTTTTGCCATAATTTTTTCAATGACATCCTTTTGAAGCATAACAACCATTGTACTTATTTTTGGCAAAGCTGTTGTTCCAATGTGAAGAAGAATTTTCGTTCCAACATTATACGGCAAATTTGAAACAATAACCGTGTGTTCATTTGAAATTTCCGCAAAGTTGAACTGCAATGCATCGTCGTTCAAAAACTTCGCATTAGTTTTTACAAACAATTCACCAAGCTTTGCATTAAGCTCAACATCTTTTTCAATTCCCACAAAATTGTAAGTTCTTTCCAAAAGGAAGAATGTCAGCGAACCAAGACCCGTTCCAATTTCAATAATATTCGTTAAATCGTCAACTTCAAAACAGGAAGTAATTTTTTCAATAATTTCCGCATTAATAAGAAAATTTTGCCCAAGAGATTTCTTCGCAATTTTTTTCCCTTCAGAAGCAACATTTCGCAGAAATTCAATTTGGTTCATATTTTACATTGTGAATTATAGTGTTTGCTTTGATAAAACCCCAGTTTTTCCATATTTTTCACTTCACTGATTAATATTTCCCGAAATTCTTCAATTGTAATATCAAAGCCAAGAGATTCCACCGAACAAACACCAAAATCTGAAATTCCACATGGAACTATTCCGTTGAATTTGGAAAGGTCGGGCTTCACATTAACAGCAAAACCGTGCATTGTGATGCCTTTTGAAAATTTCACGCCAATTGCGGCAATTTTTTGTTCAGTCTTGCCATTTTTCACCCAAACGCCAATTCTATCCTTCCTTTTTTCGCCAATAATTCCAATTTTTGCAAGGGAATTGATAATTATATCTTCAAGGCAACTCACAAAACACCGAACATCCGGCATTGTGTTTGAACGGCGTTTTAAATTAACCACAAAATAACACACTTGCTGCCCATTTCCGTGATATGTAAACTTTCCGCCCCTTGTTGTTTTGAAAACGGGTATATCATTGGTTAGAAGATCTTCATAATTTGCACTAATTCCCGCTGTGTAAACATGTTCGTGTTCTAAAAACCAGATAAGCTCATCTGCTTCATTATTCAAAACCTGTGCGTGGCGTTTTTGCATTTCTTCCATTGCTTTTGAATATTCAACGGGCGTTGGGCTAATTTTTATTTCCATAATATTTTCAATATCCACTATTTTTCAGAAGCAATCAGATTTCGAAATTGTTATTATTGTTGCAGGGTTACCGGTCTTATCGTAGTATTGGTATACCATTTTTCTACCTTTGTTAAGCAAAGACTTTAAAGATGTATCATTACACACAATGGTTCTCATATGTGTCGTTAGCATAATTTGCAATTCTGTGGATTTTAAATCACTTATCGAATACCTTACAAGAGTGAGGTTGAAGTGAATGTCTTTATCCATTTCTGTGACATAATCCAGCCTTGTGTTGTCATCTATTAACTTTGGTAAATCACGATTTAACTCTTTTAATTCCTCACTTACCGATTGCACGCCGCCAGAATATCCCTCGATCAATGCTTGACAAAACTTGCCAACCGAAGCAATGCAGATGATAATCACAAGAACCTTCCACGCTTTGTTGCCATTGTATTTAACGGCACTGCGAAATGTAGAAACGATAATAAAAAAAATATACACATACCCAAGAGATGTAAGTAAAGTGTAAAACAATCCCGTATTAAAGTGATTAAAAGTTAACATTAAATCTATTCCATACAATGCACCAGCACCCAAAACACCATACATCCAATACATCTTCCACAGCTGAATATCTCCCTTTATGGCTTTGGATAAAAACGAGATTAATATTTGCATATAAATAAAAGTTGGATTTTGCATAAAAAAATGAAGAAATTTTCTTAAATGCAAGTAAAAAATAAAAAATATTGAGCTACGCACAAACCATTGTAAACAAAATTTCAATGAAATTTATTATACGCAGATTCAAGAACAGAATTGCTTACTTTTAAGTACTTTTGGGTCGTTTTCAAGGAGGAGTGACCAAGAATTTCCTGAATAACCTTAATATCCCCGCCGTTTTCAAGAATATGCGTTGCAAATGAGTGCCTTAATGCGTGTGGTGTGAACGATTTTGAAAGACCCATAACATTTCTTGCATTCGCAATAACTTCTTGGAACATTCGCGGTGTGAATTTTTTCCCTGTTTTGCTTAAGAATATCGGAGTTTTATTTCGTGGAGTTTTTGTTGTCTGCGTGAAATGTTCAACGGTCTCTTTTGGAATTTTTGCCAAATATTTGGAGATTTTTTCCACAACAGTTTTATGAATTATCACAATTCGCTCTTTTTCGCCCTTTCCAATAATTCGAACGGAAAAATCGTTTCGTGAAATTGAACTGTGGTTAAGGGAAAGTGCTTCGGATATCCTCATTCCCGTGGAGTATATCAAATAGCATAAGGCTTCGTTTCGAATTCCTTCCCAGTCTGGTGAAGATTCACGCACAATTTTTGTTAATTTGGGGAAAATGTCTTGGTCGATTGCTCGCGGAAGTATTTGCTTGATTTTTATATTTCGAATTTTGGAAATTGCAATGTTAGTTTTGCCAAATTTTTTTTGAGTGAACTTGAAAAAAGACTTCAAAGCCGAAAGCTTTCGTGCGATTGTTGAAAGTTCCATTCCTTCGGTTTTCTGCTTTTGCAAGAATTCCTGAATTTGGACTTGAGTAATTTCGTAAATTAATTCTTCATTCAAATTCGCAAAATGTTGAAGGAAAATGTTGATATCAGATTCATAAGCAAGAACGGTATTCCTGGAAAGTCGTTTGGATTCCAAGAATATCCGAAATTGAATCAGTTCCTTTGCAAGCATTTAACAAAGTATTTGCAATTAAATGGCGGCTTCTGCAGTCCCGCTACACATTACCTCTCCACCTGTCATTACTGCAACCATTTTGGGAGCACCAAAAATTGCACCAATACCAAGTGCAACCGCAATAACAAGACCCCATGTAATTTTACCCATGAACAGACCAACACCAAGTGCGACAATGGCAAAAACCGCCGACATTTTACCAACGGGACCATTGAAAATTTTGTATCCATTGCACATTGCAGTAGTCATTGTTGTTTCTGCTGCAAAGGAATGTTCGCGAACAATAAACGAGAAGAAAATTAAAGAAATAAACCAGATAACCTTGTTTCGAGTTTTGTTTTGCATACCCTGTAAAAAATAAATTATTCTAGAATAAACATTAAATTTTTTACTTGTCAAGAATTTTTTTTACTGTGAGACTTCAATTTGTGCAATTCGTTTTTCGGAATTTTCGGCGTACGAAAGAAAAATTTCCATCGTTGGAATAACGCCGTACTTCCTTGCCATTTCAGGCCATTCAATAATAACAATTCCAGATTCAATGTTGTCTTCAAGATCCACAAAAATCAATTCTTCAGGTTTTTTGATCCGGTAAAGGTCGTAATGAAATATCAGTCCCTCATCAGCTTGATATTCGTTGAAAATGCTAAATGTTGGGCTTGTGATAGTTTCATTCACGCCAAGTTGTTTAAGCAAGTGCGAAACAAGAAATGTTTTCCCCGTACCAATTTCCCCATGTAAAAAAATGATTGGAAAAATTATAGAAGAAGAGTTTGCTATTTCTAAAATGTGATTTAACACTAGTTGAATCTGTTCTTTTGAATAAATAACTTCGAATTTCCGCATGATAAAATTAATAATTGGACCTACTGCCTCCGGCAAATCTGCACTTGGAATTGAAATTGCAAGAAAAATTAACGGAATAATAATAAATATGGATTCCATGCAGATTTATAAATCAATTCCAATAATTACCGCACAACCAAGCATTGAAGATTTAGCAAAAGTTCCGCATAAACTTTACGGATTCGCCCCAAATGATTATAATCTTTCCTTTGGAAAGTGGAAGCAAATGATGGAGCTTGAAGTTCAAAATGCGAGAAACGAAGGTTTTGTGCCGATAATCGTCGGCGGAACAATGATGTACGCTTACATGCTACTCAATGGTTTTAGTCCAATTCCTGAAATTGATGATTCAATTCGTAATGGTGTGAACAAGCATTATGACCAAATTGGTCATGATGAATTTTTGGATATTACGCAAAAAATGGATGGGGAAACTCCAAACGATAAACAGCGGTTAATTTACAACCATTGCCTGATTTTACAAACGGGGAAATCGTTAAACGAATATTCACTTTTACCGCAAAAAAAAGTTTTTGAAGGTGAAATTGAAGTAATAATTCCACGCAAAACAAGGAAGCAAGTTTATGATGTTTGTAATAGCAGATTTTTGGACATGATTAATGATGGTCTTTTTGATGAAGTTAAATCCGTTATGGAATTTGCAAATTCCCCAATTAAACGAGCAACCGGCTTTTGTTATATCGCAAGATATTTAAATGGTGAAATGTCTTTTGGTGAAATGGTGGGAAAATCTCAGCAGGAAACGCGAAATTATGCCAAAAAACAAATTATGTGGCTTCGAAAAATGGCAAAAGAAAACCTTTTGGGCAAGGCAAGGGAATTAATTTACGACCTGTAATCAACATTGATGTCAATGTATCCGTGGGTGAGGTCGCATGTCCAAACTTTTGAAGAACATTCTCCAACGCCAACATTCACACTTATTTCAACAAAAGCCCCACGCAGATAGTAATAAACCGCTTCTTCGTTGTAATTTGGGGAAAGTTCTTCGTTTTCGTAAATTGTATGCGTTCCAATTGCAATTTTCAGTTTTGTTAAATCAATTTTCTCGCTCGTCTTTCCCACTGCCATTGCAATTCTTCCCCAGTTTGGATCGCATCCTGCTATTGCAGTTTTAACAAGTGGGGAATTTGCGATTGATTTTGCAATGATTTTTGCTGATTTCATAGATTCAGCACCGTGAACATTAATTGTTACGAACTTTTGTGCGCCTTCGCCGTCCATCACGATTTGCTTTGCAAGAGATTCCATTACACAATGAAGTGCCTTTGAAAATTCGCACAATTTTGGGTTTTTGGAATCAGAAACTTGTGTGCCAACTTGGTTTGTTGCAAATGCGATTAGAGAATCCGAAGTGGAGCAATCGGAATCAACAGTAATTGAATTAAATGTTGAATCAATATGTTCATTTATAAGTTCTTGCAAAGCAAAGCTTGAAATTGAAGCATCGGTGAAAATGTAGGCAAGCATTGTTGCCATATTGGGTTCAATCATTCCCGAACCCTTTGCAATTCCTGTGATTTTAACTTCATTACCATCAATTTCAGTTTTAACCGAAACGATTTTGGGGAAGGTATCGGTTGTCATAATCGCCTTTGCGGAATTGCCGATTTTGGAAGGTGAAAGGTCTTTTACCAATTTTGGAATTGCGTTCGTGATTTTTGAGTGATCAAATAAATGACCAATCACCCCCGTTGAGCAAATAAAAACCTCGTTTTTTGGAACATTCAATTCATTTGCAACGCAAGAAACAATTGTTTTAACAATTTCTTCGCCTTTTTTGCCTGTCATTGCAAGGGAATTTCCCGAATTCACAATCAACGCTGATGCCCTTCCCGTTTTTAAATTCTCGCGGCATTTTAAAACAGGGGGGGATGCCATCAACGATTTGGTAAAAACCCCCGCAACCGATGCGTTGTTTTCAAAATAAAACAGGGTAAGATCTTCCTTGTGTTGATACAATCCGCAGCAAGTGGAAGAAGATTTCACACCTTGAATTTCAAAATGAACTTGGATTTCCTTTGGTGCAAATGGGGAAATTTGTGCAATGTTTTTTGCCATGACTGTTCCTATATTTTTCACATATAATAAACGATAATGTGTTATATGTCAAGAATTTTATACTTTAGTAAAATGTAAAAACAAATATACTCCCGCAATAACCATTGGAAGGAATTGCGATATTTTACCTGATGACACCTCAATTGTATTGAATATAACATTTCCCTTGGCTTTTTTGCAAAAATTCCACTCTTTATCGTAAAAGTCAAATCCCATTTGCTTTTCAAGTTCGCACAAACTCTCAGAACCTGTTAACATAAATTCAATCCAATTCTGATCATTACAATTTTGATATAATTCTCAGAAGAGCGAGGTGTAATTTCATAATCTTTGGATAATCTTCTGAAGTTGTTTA
>Ga0214919_10003266_pt1 | contig 24644 bp, 25 predicted proteins | sample LL1503_MetaG_FD_177994 | JGI IMG/M metagenome (GOLD analysis project Ga0214919, IMG submission 177994) | Freshwater microbial communities from Lake Lanier, Atlanta, Georgia, United States - LL-1503 | ecosystem: Environmental > Aquatic > Freshwater > Lake | place: USA: Georgia | collected... | reverse complement strand
ATAGACTAGGAGAAATACCATACTTTCGAGCAATATACGAGACTGTCATGCCTGGTAGGTTGCTTTCTTGCACACAGCGGATCTTTTGTTCAACTGAAAAACGTCTTCTTCTTTGTACTTCTGTCACCACTTGGATAGCTTCCATTTTCTGTCCTTCAACATAGTCATACGACTAGGCTTATGCCTAGTCTTTTACTTTAAAAACTATGTCCGATTGAAATAGGGGCTAATACACCAACCGGGAAGTATTAGCAATCGAGATCGATCTTAGTTTACCGGCAGCCCGAGTGGTCCGAACGCTGGAACAATTGGAAGATATTTATGGCCTACCTAAAGCAATTCGGCTAGATAACGGTAGTGAACTAAGGTCTGCAGTCTTTATGGGATGGTGTGAATCTAAAGGTATTGAACTGAAGTTTATCCAACCAGGAAAGCCTCAGCAAAACGCGTTTATAGAACGATTTAATCGTACCTATCATCATGAAGTTCTAAGCGCGCATTTGTTTGAAAATCTCAACCAAGTCAAAGATATTACTGAGCAATGGATCAAGATTTATAACGAGGAACGTCCTCATGCAGCACTAGGGAAGTTGTCACCTATACAATATCGACAACAAGCAGAATTTTCTCCTCGAGGATTGTCTACTTAACTGGGGGTACTACAAACCCATTTCCCTTTGCACATTACAAGCTGAACCCAGCCTGAACAGCATCAGCATAAAACATCTTGACCGTATCTAAGGAGTAATCATTTAAATCATATCCAACTAAAGATAATTTTTTCAGGATATCATTTGTGACCGTAATAACATGGCAACCGATTTCATCGGCTTGAAATATGTTTAACAGCTCACGTGGACTTGCCCATATAAGCTCAGCAGCAGGAGCTGCTTTTAAAAGGTCTACAGCAGAAGCCATCAGTGGTAATGGGTCATAACCAGTGTCAGCAATGCGGCCAGCAAAGACTGAGACATAACTAGGGATATTGGGATCAAGCGCAGTCACTACACTTCGAACCTGATCAAGAGTCATTAGTGCAGTGACATTTAACTTGACCTTTTGTTGAGCTAACCTTTTAACTAGGTTATAGCAAGTCTCTCTTTTGGTATTGGTAATAGGGATCTTTACATAAACATTTTCACCCCAACTTGCTATCTCCATTGCTTGGCGTTCCATCTCTGAAAAATCATCAGAAAATACCTCAAATGATAATGGCTTATCTTTAATAGACGTTAGAACATCTTTGCAAAATGCACGGTAATCAGTAATACCTGCTTTTTTCATTAGTGTGGGGTTGGTAGTTAAGCCTTTTATATATGGTTTTTCGTACATTTCAAGCATCCCTACTTTATCAGCTCCATCAGCAAAAATTTTTACTTTTAATTCTTCTACTTTTTTCATTTAAAACTCCCCAAGAATGATTTTTCCAGCTTCTGATAGCGATGCAACAATAAAATCTTGTATCTTCGGATATTGTTCTTTATATCCATAACTGATAAAAAAGGTTTTACAGCCAGCAGATGCTCCCGCCTCAACATCTCTCCAACGATCACCAACCATGAAGCTCTTAGATAAATCAATATTATGTTCTTTAGCCGCCTCAAGTAAAGCACCAGGCAGTGGCTTTCTACAACAACAATTGTCCACATCATCATGATAACAAATCTTAAAATCATCTATTGGCAATTGAGATGATAAAAAGGCATTCATTAGTTCAACATCCTCCTTCTTTGCGGTACCTCTCGCCACATCTGGCTGATTGGTAATGACCAGCAATAAGTAATTTGCATCGTGAAGTTTTTGGAGTGCCTCATGAACCCCCGGTAAAATTTCTAATTCTGCCAAGGAGGTTGGAGGATAGGGTTTACCATCGCGCACAATTACACGGTTAATGACACCATCTCGATCTAAAAAAACAGCGCGCCTCAATGAACTCATTTTCTATACTTATTTAACCGTAGATTCCCACTTGGTTTGATTAGCTTTTAATTTTGGATGGGAAACCAAGAGGTGCCAGACGACTGCTTGAAAAGCCTCCGAGTGAGGAGTGATATTGTCAGCATTCACAGTTGGAACTATTACACAAGCATCGGCGACTTGTGCTGTATACCCGCCATCTCGACCTACTACTCCTATTACTTTAGATCCTACTAACTTACCATACTTTAAGGCCTCAACTAAGTTAGGACTGATATTTTTTTCTAGATTTCCACCTCCAACAGAAAAAATAAACAGCATATCTTTAGAGATAAGTTTGCTGATTTTGAGCCACTCAATAAAAATCGAAGCCCATCCCTCATCATTGGTACGTGCAGTCAACTCTGACACATTATCAGTTGGAGCATAGGACTCTATACCTACAATCTTACGAAAATCATTTACCGCATGGGAGCAATTACCCGCACTACCTCCCACACCCAGGAAAAAGATTCTGCCGCCATCTTTTTTGACTTGGGCTAAAAGATCTGCCATTTTTTCAATTGCTACCAGATCTATCTTTTTGATGATCTCAACTGCTTCATCTAAATGTTGTTTTGCATAACTCATAAACCATCCTTTGCTGTTTGCTCTAATAAGTAGGCCTGGGTATCCACTATTCCTTGATAAGATCCAATTTCATAAAATCTTTCAAAAACTTCATAGCCAGCTAACTCACCTGTCATTGATAAATAATTATAAACTGTTGAAAGATCAAATGATTGTTTGGTAGGGTAAGAATTTAATACAGATCCCTTGAGAAAACCCAAACCGTAATCTATGTATTGCATTGGAGGTCGAATTACAGTTTTGTTATATTCAATAATCTGTCCAGCATGAAATTCCACATTACTTTTATCCCACTGATTCTGATTTCTGAGTACAGTCATTAAACCCTTTTTGCCACTTGTTAGATAGGTTTTTTCTACATCAGAAAAATTAATCGGAAGATAAGAATCCCCATACAGAATAAAAAAATGATCCCCCAGCAAAGGTAAAGCCTGTCTAAGGGCGCCACCAGTTCCTAAAAGATCTGGGCCATCAGGAGAATAGCTGATATGCATATCCCAACGAGAGCCATTACCTACAAACTTTTGAATCATTTCACCTAAAAACCCAACACATAAAACAACTGAGCTAATGCCTTGCTTACGAAGATATTCAAGTTGGTGGAAGATAAATGGTTGTCCTGCCACTTCAATAAGTGACTTAGGTATTTTTTCAGTAATGGGGCGTAGACGCGTAGCCAAGCCTCCAGCTAATATTGCAACCGGCAACATCAGGAAGTCATCATCACTTTAGCACCTTCAAAATCAAATTTAAAGCGCACCTCTTCTAAGCCGGCAGCGGCCATCGCCTTCCGTAATTGCGTACGGTTTTTTGCCATAAACATCAAAAACCCTCCTCCACCAGCGCCTACTAACTTTCCACCAACTGCGCCATTATTGATAGCTAATTCATACCATTCGTCAATTTGAGCATTACTCATACCGCCTGAGCGGCGCTTTTTATGCTCCCAATGTTCATGCATCAGCTCACCAAATAATTTGACATCACCTTCTTCTAATGCTGCTTTACTCCTGTACCCCAAATCCTTTACATAATGTAAGTTAGCCATCATATCGGCATCATTTTTTTTCGACTTTACCTGTTGATCTTTTAAAATTCCACTAGCACTTCTCGAAAAACCGGTAAAAAATAGAAGTAAATTGTCCTCAAGATCAAATATGGTCTCCATACTGATTTTCAAAGGAGTTGAAGTTACCTTTCCATCTTTATGAAAAGTAAAACAAGTTAGACCTCCAACTGCAGCAGCATATTGGTCCTGCTTACCAATAGGCTCACAAAGGCGATCAATCTCAATATGACAAGCTAGCTCAGCCAACTCTTCTTGGTGGATATGGCGTTTACGATGAGTATAAAGTGCCTTGAGTAAGGCAGTAGTAAAGCTACCAGAAGAACCTAGCCCCGTTCCAGCAGGAATATCGGCAAGAGTTGTGATTTCTACTTGAGGAGTACGAAAACCCATTATATCCAAGGCTTCCCGAATAATTCGATGTTGCACTTGAGCAATTTTTTCTACATGCTCCAATTGACTGTATTTGAGATAAATACCTTCAGTAAAAGGGCGCATCACGGTTACATAGACGTACTTATCGATTGCTGCTGCTATTAAAAAACCTTCATGATCCTCATAGTAGGAAGCCAAATCAGTTCCACCACCCCCTAAAGTAATCCGAAGCGGGCTACGCGCAATGATCATATCCAGAATCCTTGTAAATTGTTTCAATTATTTTTAGAGCTTGATAAGCATCATTTAGCCCTGTTGCGGGAGTTCGATTCAACAGAATATCTTCATAAAATTCAGCCATCTCAACAGCCCAAGAATCGTCGCCCATGGGATACTCCCACGACATAGTCTCTGGCGGCCCCATTTGGGGAAGCATTTTGTAATAGGTCAATTTTTCTAACCCATAACTACCGCCCAATCCGGAAATATCCAATTTCCCATTCTTGCCATAAATCTCCATGGAAAAAAGGTTTTTCCATTCAGTACATGAAGCATGCAAAAACGCCACTTGTTTTTGGGGCGTCTTTAACAACATAAATCCGTTATCATCAACCGGCATATTCCAATAATAAGTATGAGCAAAACCATCGATTTCAGAAAAGTCCCCTAAAAACCAGCGCGATAGGTCAATTAAATGTGGGCCTTGGTCAATTAGCTCCCCCCCACCCGACAATTTGGGATCGGCCCGCCATTCTTTGTCATAACCCAAGCGGGCGCCATGTCCATAGCGCGCACGAATAAACATTAACTCACCTAAAGCGCCAGAAAGAACAATCTCTTTAGCCTTTCTTAGGGACCGATGATAACGGTGATTAAAGCCAACGTGAACTTTGACACTACTTTCTTGCAAAGCTTGCAAAATTGGTTCGAGTTCTATGCTACTTTTTGCGGCAGGCTTTTCTACCAATACATTTTTACCAGCATTTATTGCAGCCAAGGTAATTTCTGCTAAAGAGTCATGTAATGTAGAAATAATCACAATATCAATTTCATTCATAGTAATTAAATCTCGCCAATCACTAGACGATTTTGCGTTAAAACGAGCAGCTAGAGATGTGGCTTTGTCAAGAGCAATATCAGCACAAGCCCTTAACTTACCACCAAGACCTAATGCGCTTGCCCTTTTTTGACCAATTAGTCCGCACCCAATGATGCCCACTCCAAATACGGGATTTTTTTCAGTCATTTGTCACCCCAATTTATATTGCGATCACGGCCAACAATTCTACGCAGGGTGTACACGTCAGACTTATTCAGTTCAGAGAGATGCTTAGGCCACTCCTCCCAATTATCCCAAGCGGCGCTTATTAATTTTCCTGTAATGCCATCACTGAGCGAAGAAGCTAGAAATAGCGCCAACTCCGCCGCACGTTCTATTGACGCCCCACCTGATTCTTGTTGTTTTAGAGATCTCTCATAAAATTCTTTACCAACCATTTCTGGACCAGCTATTAAAACCTCCTCGAGCATACGGGTATTTAACGCTCCAGGAGCAATTGCATTTACGTCAATGCCGGATCCTCTAACTTCTTCAGCGAGGGTTTCAGCAAAGCGCACTATTGCAGCTTTTGAGACAGCATAGGCGCTAATTTTGGGTAACGGATTAGTTGCACCTCCGCCAGATAATTGAATCACTTTGCCATAACGCTGTTGTTTAAAACGCGGTATTAATTTGCGACACATCAATACAGATCCATACACATTGATCTCAATAGCTTTTATCCATTCCGCCCAATCTACTTCCTCGATATCTCCCTTTGGGCCGTATATTCCGGCATTATTCACTAGGATATGACATACTCCCAATTGATTGAATGTTGATTCAATTACACTACTCACATCCATTTCATTAGAAACGTCTACTTTTTGCGCAAGAATTACTTGATCATCAACCGCGTATTCCTTGACTTTCCTCAAAGCACTATCTAATAGATGTTCGTTACGAGCGCAGAGCATGAGATTAGCTCCAGCAGCGGCATATTTTTTGGCAATTTCAAAGCCCAACCCTTGATTGGCTCCAGTAATAATGGCTACCTTACGCGATAATATTTTTTTCATGGCACTTTAATAGGCTGGTTTAGATCCAACTGATAAATAGGCAATTGGGGTATTCATAAGACTTTCTTGCAAATGACGATTTGCGTCAATCACTAATAAATCAGAATTCGCCAGATTGGGTATTTGCCGCGCTAAATCTTTGAATTCAGGCCATTCTGTTCCCACTACTAGAACTTGTATTTTCTCTAAATCTTCGAGCGCACCCGTACATTTTTTCACTCGTCCAGTCGCCCAATTGACGGGGAAATCTTTTACAACTGGGTCATAAACCTGCACCAGAGCCCCATGCTCAAGAAGCCAGTCAACCAGTTCCACACTGAGAGATCTTCGCAAGGTGTCAGTTCCTGGTTTATACGTAAGACCCCAAACTGCCACGTGAATACCAACAAGGTCTGGGTAATGCTCAAGTAACTTCCGATGCACCCATTTCTTATGAGTATCATTACTTAGCCCCACAGAAGATAGCAAAGGTGTTATCAGTTGACGATCTTTGCTGATTTTCCCAAGAAATTCAATATCACGCGCTAGGGTACCCCCTGCAAAAGGCCCCCCGGGGGACACGTAGGCTCTAGGTCCAATACGAGACTCAGTTTTTAATCCCCGCTCAACCTCTTTAGCATCTGCACCTACTAATTCGCATATCGCCGCAATTTCATTTGCAAAAGTTACAGAGGTTGCCAAGAAAGCATTGATAGCATGCTTAGTCATTTCAGCAGACTCAACCGACATCCATTGAATTTTTTCAGTGATTGGCAAAAGTAGCCTTTCTAGAACCATCCTATTTTCGTTGGTACGAACGCCAACAATAATCCTATCTGGATTACGAAAAACATCAAGAGCCTTGCCAAGCCTCAGATTTTCCGGGGAGTAGGCGAAAGAGATATTACGATTAGGCTCAAAATCTTGAACAAACTTTTCCAAGTTTGCGATGGAGCCTACTGGTAGCTGTGAAGATACTAAGACTAGGGTACCGTTTGGCAGAAAAGTGATAGTTTCCTTAATTTGATTCAACACAAAATTAGTATCAGCAACATCATTGTCATCAACGGGCGTATCAAATGTGACCCACAATACTTCCACATCTTTGCATGCGGCTGCAAGATCGCTCGTAAACTCCAGCGCACCATCCTTAATTCCATCAGTAATAAGAAGATCTAGACCAGGCTCAAAAAGGGGGGCTTTTCCTTCATTTAAAGATTTTATAATCGAGGTATCAGAATCAAGCCCTAAAACTTGATGTCTAACTGACGCTAGGCATGCGGCCGTTACACTTCCCAAATGCCAAAGGCCCTGAACGCACAACCTCATTGGCCTCCCTTGGTATCAAATACCCATTCATTATTTTTTAGGTATTGAACAGTCCGTATTACACCCTGCTGAATACCGAACTTTGGTGTCCAACCCAAGGATTGAATTTTTTTGGTATCCAAGAAAATAAACGGATTATCGCCGACCCAACCCCTATCGCCTCCAGAATACTGAAGCTGTGGATTAACACCTAATTCTTTACAAATCCATCCAATGGAGTCATTGACCTCTACATAGCCATCGACTCCCAGATTAAAAATATTCACTTTTTCATCCGCTTTTTCAACGGCGAGCATCATTGCGTCGATACAGTCTTGCACATAAAGATAGGACTTGCGTTGCTTACCATTTCCTAAAACCGATAAGGAAGTAGGATCTTTTTTTAACTTTTCATAAAAATCGAAAACATGTCCATGGGTATAGCGCTCACCAAGAATAGATACAAACCTGAATATCCACGATTGAAATCCGAAGCCTTCGCAGTATGCCGAAATCAACCCCTCACACGCTAATTTGGAGGCGCCATATAGGGATGTTTGAATTGGAAATGGACCATCTTCCGGCGAAGGAATCACAGGAGATTCACCATAAACAGAGCCTGTTGAGGAGAAGGCAATTTTTTTTATCCCGTTTGACCTCATTGACTCTAGAACATTGTAGGTGGCAATAGTATTTTGTTCTAAATCTTTGCGAGGATGATCCGTCCCCAAACGAACGTCTGCATTAGCGGCCAAATGGAATACAGCCTGACCACCAACAAAACATTTTTTTAGAGATTCTAAATCGAGAAGATCAATTTCAAAGAAAGTAAAGCGGGGATTAGAAACGGTTTCATTTAAAAATTGGCGTTGACCAGTAGAAAAGTTATCAACACCAATTACGGAATACCCTGATTTTAACAACCGGTCTACTAGAGAGCTACCTATAAATCCTGCGGCGCCAGTGACGATAATAAAGTCCATTTTTATGCTCTTTAGGTAAAATATTATTATAAAGTTATTTAGTTTTCATTTTCAGTTTTTCTCAGCTTAAACTACTCTCAAGACAAGCGATCGGGTGGTAAAGCAGGGCTCAAAAAGAGCGTTAAACGAAAGAGCCAATAGGCTCTGCGAATAAACTCTAATGGATTATCTGCATTCATTCAAAGGCATTGCTCTTAAATCTAGGATTTTCTTTTATTGTGTTTATTAAGTGCAAAAATCTTAGCTTCTGTTGGTTTTTTATGGCAGGCAAAACAGATAAATTTTTACCTATTTCTTACCTAGCTTTTATTTTTAAATATTAACGAACCGTGGTATAGTTTGTGAGTAAATTTATACAGCTAAAGAGAAATAGTATTAGATGCTTTCTGATTTAGTTAATCCTATTGCCAATATCATAAACGTTTTATCAAAAACTTAATCTATGGATATTAACATTTCAGTAGTCGTTCCCGTATACAAAGAAGAGGGTAATATTGCTCCTTTTCTTGCTAGGGTCGAGCAAACCCTCAATAAAATTTCACTTAGTTATGAAATTATTTTTGCTTTAGATCCGTCTCCCGATAAAACTGAGGAGATAATCATCGAGGAGATTAATAGGAATCCAAGTATTAAATTATTGGTTTTTTCAAGGAGATTTGGTCAACCCGCTGCTACTATGGCTGGCATATTACACTGCAAGGGAGAATGTTGCGTTGTTATTGATGTAGACCTTCAAGATCAGCCTGAACTTATTGAAAAACTTTATAAAAAAATGCAGGAAGGCTACGAAGTTGTCTACGCCAAACGAAGAACTAGGCAAGGTGAAACAGCTGTAAAAAAAATAATTTCGAATATTGGCTACACCCTTATTAATCGTTTAAGTGATGTTCAAATTCCCCGAAATACTGGTGACTTTCGCATCATGTCGCGAAGGGTTATTGAAGAACTTAGGTTACTTAATGAATCACATGGATTTTTAAGAGGGTTGGTTGCTTATGTAGGCTTTAAACAATCTTTTATTGAGTACGATCGAGATCCTCGCATATCTGGAAAAGGAAATTACAACAGGCTAACGGGGTCATTAAAAATTGGACTTAACGGCTTGATAAGCTTTAGCTCTAAACCACTTTTCATGATGTCGATTGCCGGATTTGTCTTAGCTGGCTTAAGCTTTATTTTGGGCGGGTGGTATGTTGCATTAAAACTACTTGGTATAAACCTGACCCCTGGACTTTCAACTACAGTTTTAGTTGTCAGTTTTTTCTCAGGAGTTCAACTTTTAGGTTTAGGATTAATCGGAGAGTATATTGGTCGTATTTATGATGAGGTAAAGCGACGGCCTCTATACATTCTTGATAAAAAAATTAATTTCAAGGACTTAAAGGGGTGAATTTACCTTTCCTTCTCCCCCCACCTGTTGGTTTTTCAAATAATCCCCAATGGAATGGCAAGGAGTTTGTAGTTGGCGACATTAGTCTTAATATTTTGGAATATAGTGAAAATTTTTCAGGCTGGTCTGATGATCTTACTCAATTGCACGAGGAATCAGCCGGTGATAACCATCCAATAGATATAGCCTCCAGAATGGATGCTATTACCCAAGTCCGGCAAGTAAAACCAACTGCTGATACAGTCATTATGGAAATTGGCTGCTCATCCGGATTCCTTATTAAGGATTTAGTAAAAGAGTTTCCGGATTCGGTATTGATAGGCGCAGACGTAGTTAAGGAGCCACTTTATCAACTAGCCAAAACCTTACCAGGAATTCCTTTAATCCGCTTTGACCTTCTGAAATGCCCCTTACCGAATTCATGCGTTGATGTTTTGATAATGCTCAATGTGCTTGAGCATATTGAGAAAGATGGGGAGGCAATTTATAAAGCTTTTAATTTATTAAAACCTGGGGGGAAGTTAATCATAGAAGTGCCGGCTGGTCCAACACTCTTTGATTCGTATGACGAACAATTACAGCATTTCAGACGTTACACGGCTCTTGAATTAAAGGAAAAATTAGAGTTCGTAGGATTTAAGATTAAAAGAATGTCACATCTAGGCATGCTCCTTTTCCCGGCATTTGCATTTGTGAAATATTTAAATAAATTTGCCCCAAAAGGTTGGACAACATCCACAGTGCAGAATAACGCTAAAAAAACACGAAAAAGTTTGATTGTTCGCCAAGCAATGAAATTAGAAATAAAATTCTTATCACATCTTCAACTCCCATTTGGAATTAGAGTTTTAATAACAGCAGAAAAACTAAGATCTTAAGGGGGGCGCGAGCATTACAACTAGGAAGGTAGAACTGATATCAGTTTAAATCTAAATAAAGTCAACATGGTTTCTAGCCATGATTGAGGGAATTTTTTGCTGCAATCCGAAACGCCGAAACGACTAGTTACTTCGAGTTAATTTTTTTAAGCCTTAGATTGTTCTAATGGAAGCTCAAATTCTGAGTTTAACTTCCTAGAATAGTTCAAAATAACAAAGTAGAGATATGAAATTAAAAAGGGTGACAAAGATAGTAAAAAAATACTTAGAGAAGAGTATGTTTTAACAAATGTTGCAGATATTATCTTCCCACCCATTACAAATCCATATAGTTTTTCGGGTTTAGCATTTACGCAATTTAGAGTCACTTTTTCATAAACCATGGTTTTGATAGACTCCTCTAGCTCAATTAATCCTTTACTAATTCTACCAAAAGAATCTATCGTTTCATCATAGCTTGATTCAGGTACGGTAGCAGTAAATTTATATAAAGATGTAAAAGTATTTTTATCTATTTTTATTTTAGATGAAGGTACTGTTAGTTGATTATTATTAGATTTTAGCGTGCTATCGATTAAAACCTTGTAGGAACTTAATGCGTTATCGTCCAAGAGATTTTGTTTATCTAAACTTCCCGAATCAATTGCCCCACATGAATGAAGGGGATACCTGAAGCCAGCAGTTAATTTATAGTCGATGGTTATTAAGTTTGATTTTATGGAGTACAAATAAATACTTATGGGACTTGATAAAAACAAAATTAGTGCAAACTGGTAACCAGTAATCTTAAGATTTGAAATATTCATTTATGTTTAAAAAGTGACTTTATTGCTTTGCGCGTAGACTCAAGAATAAGGAAAAGATGTAATTAAATACCTATTTTAACTCCTTTAGCTATTACTTATCGAAACAGGAAAAATCTGTACGTAATAAACAACAGGCCATGCCCCCTGCCAAAAAGTAGTTCGTTTGAAAACTAGAGTAATGTTGCTTTTGACTCCCTTAATTATGGAGAAAATTGCGATGAAAAAATCCTGTTTTACTGAAGAGCAAGTCACGCATGCCTTTTGAATTAGCCCCTATTTCAATCGGACATAGTTTTTAAAGAAAAAGACTAGGCATAAGCCTAGTCGTATGACTATGTTGAAGGACAGAAAATGGAAGCTATCCAAGTTGTGACAGATTTACAAAGAAGAAGACGTTTTTCGGTTGAACAAAAGATCCGCTGTGTGCAAGAAAGCAACCTACCAGGCATGATAGTCTCGTATATTGCTCGAAAGTATGGTATCTCTCCTAGTCTATTGTTTCATTGGAGAAATCGTATGGTTGAAGGTGGCAAAAAAGCTGTTGCAGTAGATGATGAGGTCGTTGCCTCTGCTGAGGTCAAAGAACTGAAGCGTCGTATCCGTGAGTTAGAGCGGGTGTTAGGAAAAAAGACCTTGGAGAATGAGATCTTAAAGGACGCCGTGGATTTGGCGCGTCAAAAAAACTGATCTCGCAGTTGCCCTCGTTACCCGAGGACGACACTCTATGAAAATGATTGCACAAACCCTTGGTGTATCGAGATCGAATCTCAGTCATCGCATGAAAGAGAGCCCCAAGACCCGAAGCCATTATCAAAAGACGAGTTATATTAAGTTGTAGCCCCAAATACCTTGGGCTGCTCCCCCTTTTTTACTCCAGTTCATAGCCCACAACCAAAGGAGATGGCTGAAGCGTTTGTAAAAACATTTAAGCGAGATTATGTCTATATCCACGATCATCCCGACACAAAAATGGTCATGGCGCAGCTCAACGGTTGGTTTAATGACTACAACAACAGTCAACCCTACAAGGGATTAAGACTGAAATCACCCAGAGAATTTATTCGGGAAGTAGCAAAGGCAATATGATCGGTTTCATAGGGGAAACTCCAGTTTGCACGAGATTATATTAAGATTGTAGGATAATTGTGTGTTATTTGTGAATAAACTGAACATAAAATGAAAACAGTAATTTTAGCTGGCGGACTTGGAACAAGAATTGCGGAAGAGTCCGCGACTAAACCAAAACCAATGATTGAAATTGGGGGCAAGCCCATCTTATGGCACATTATGAAAATGTACTCTGCCCATGGCTTAAACGATTTTATAATTTGTTGTGGTTATAAGGGGTACATGATCAAGGAGTACTTCGCAAATTACTTTCTTCACATGTCTGATGTGTCTTTTGACATGACTAGGGAGAACAGCTTTAAAGTACATCAAAAGTATGCCGAACCTTGGAAAATTACATTAATTGATACTGGTGAGAATACCCTTACCGGTGGAAGACTTGGCAGAGTAAAACAGTATCTTGACTTGAATGAAGACTTCTGTTTTACCTACGGAGATGGCGTCGGTGATATTAATATAGGCAAACTAATTGACTTCCATCAAAAGCATGATAAACAAGCTACGGTCACAGCAGTTCAGCCGCCGGGTAGATTCGGAGCTTTAGATATTGATGAAGATAATGTTAAACAATTTATTGAGAAGCCCCATGGGGATGGCATGTTCATCAATGGGGGCTTTTTTGTTTTGTCACCTAAAGTTATTGATCTTATAGAAGGCGATAATACAGTTTGGGAGAAGGGCCCCTTGGAAACTTTAGCAAAATCAGGTCAGTTAAAGGCATTTAAGCACTATGGATTTTGGCAACCAATGGATACACTAAGAGATAAGCAACTTTTAGAGGACCTTTGGGCCTCGGGAAATACTCCTTGGAAGATGTGGTGAATACAATGTCTTTTATAAAGGGGCAAGTAATACCTCAATTTTGGTTAGGAAAAAAAGTCTTTTTAACTGGCCACACTGGATTTAAAGGTGGATGGCTATCTTTGTGGCTCTCTTCGTTGGGTGCAAAAGTTACAGGTTATGCTTTAGCACCAAACAGTAAGCCTAATTTTTTTCAAGTTGCCAAGGTTAACGATGAACTTGAGAAATCGTATATTGCTGACATCTGCGATTTGGAAAATTTGCAAAAGGCTATGCACCACGCAAAACCAGATATTGTGATCCATATGGCCGCGCAACCATTAGTTCGTTATTCTTATTTAAATCCAGTAAAGACTTACGCTACAAATGTAATGGGAACAGTTCATGTCTTAGAGTCCATTCGCCTATTGGATTGCGTGCGAGCAGCAGTTATAGTAACTACTGATAAGTGCTATGAAAATAAAGAGTGGCCTTGGGGTTATCGGGAATCCGAGCCCATGGGTGGACATGACCCATATAGTAATAGTAAGGGTTGCGCCGAGCTGGTTACTAGCGCTTATCGACAGTCGTATTTTTCACCGGAAAAATTCACCAACCATGGCGTTGCTATTGCTTCAGCGCGTGCTGGCAATGTAATTGGTGGGGGCGACTGGTCAGAAGACCGTTTGATTCCTGATGCCATAAGGGCATTCGAGCGCAAGCAAGCTTTAATGCTCCGCAATCCATTGGCGACTCGTCCATGGCAGCATGTTTTAGAACCGCTTTCTGGATATTTAGTTTTAGCCCAATCGCTATATCAAGATGGGGTAAAAAATTGTGGCGCTTGGAATTTTGGTCCAAGTGATGAAGATGCTAGAACTGTGCAAGAAGTTATTGATTTATTGATCAAAAATTGGGATGGCCCAGCTAGTTGGCTTCAAGACAGTAGTGAGCAGCCTCATGAGGCCCACTCTCTGAAGCTTGATTGCTCAAAAGCAAGGCAATTACTTCATTGGATTCCAAGATTCAGCCTAGAGCAAGCGATTGAAAGAGTTACAATATGGCATAACGGATTTCAAAGTGGCGCAGATATGAAAGATATTTCGTTGAAGCAAATTTGGGACTTTACAGAATCTAGTCCTTGCAGCAAAGATGCAGAATCTAGAATAGCATAATTTAAGGTTAGATATGACAAACAAGAATGAGATTTTTGAAGATTTATTTGTGCTAGAAATGGCGAGTAATCATCAGGGTAGTCTTGATCGAGGCTTACAAATTATCAGTAAATTTTCTAAGGTGGTTCGTTTTAATAATGTTCGAACAGCTATTAAGCTGCAGTTTAGAGATATTGATAACTTCGTGCATAAGGACTTTATCGGAAGAGATGATATTCGGTATGTGAAAAGACTATCTGACACCAAAATGTCAAAGGAGGATTTTGGAGTACTGGTCGATGCAATTCGCAAAAGTGGATGCATTCCCATGGCAACACCCTTTGATGAGAAATCGGTTGATTGGTGTGTTGAGTTTGATATGCCTATTATTAAAGTTGCAAGCGCTGACAATAATGATTGGACATTACTTGAAAAGATAGCGACCACAAAAAGGCCAGTTATTATATCTACCGGCGGCATGACTCAAAAAGATATGGATGATGTTGTCCATTTTTTTACAAATCGCAATATTACCCTATCATTAAATCATTGCGTTGCCGCCTACCCACATGAAGATAATGAATGTGAGTTAAATCAAATTGATTATTTGCGGCACCGTTATCCAGATTTAGTGATTGGCTATTCCTGTCATGAATATCATGATTGGTCTGCATCGATGTACATTGCTTATGGCAAAGGGGCACGAACGTTTGAGCGCCATATTGATATTAATGATGATGGTTTTCAGGTGGCGACCTACTCTTCTCTTCCGGGGCAGATTGACACTTGGTTTAAAGCTTGGCACAAGGCCCAAGAAATGTGTGGAACTTCCGGCAATCAAAGAAGAAACTTTATTGATCGTGAAATTGCTTATTTAGATTCATATGTTCGTGGCGTATATGCTAAGAGAGACCTTGTTGCTGGACAAATACTGAATGAAGAAGATTACTATATGGCAATTCCATTACAAAAAAATCAAATCTCAAGTCGAGAACTAATGCTTGGTAAGTTTGGGCATAAATTATTAACTTCATGTAAAAAAGATGATCCAATTACCTTAAAAATTCTTGATACCCCGTATTCCTCAGATTTATCAATGCTTGAATCATTTAGCAAAAGAGGCTTGTAATGTTTCTTTATGCGATCTTTTAACGATGCGGTTAGCGCTAGTTTTTGGTGGATCTGGATCCATTGGCCAATCCATTTGCGAGAATTTTACTGAACAAGGTAGCCGGGTTATTGGAGTAAGGCGCACAAATAATCCACACAATGAAATTGTTGAATGGGTTACTTGGACTGGGGACGATAAGCAATTTTGCCAAAATCTTAAGGAGTTATTGATTGAATCTAAAATTGATTGTGTGATCTGGGCTCAAGGTATGAATTGTAATGATGATATTGATGATTTTGACATTACTAAACACCTGCAAATGTATGAAGCAAATGTAGGATTTATTTTACGTACTTTACATGCCCTAAGAAAAGACAATCTGCTAACAAAAAATGCTCGACTCTGCATCATCAGTTCCATATGGCAAAATATTGCGCGGCAAACAAAGTTATCCTATTGTGTTACAAAATCTGCTTTACAAGGCTTGGTCCAGTCCTTAACTATTGACTTAGGAAAAGAGGGGATATTAATTAATGCCGTTTTACCTGGGGCCTTGGATACACCAATGACCAGGTCGAACTTAAGGCCTGATCAAATTGAAAAACTTGAATCTTTAACCCCGATGCAAACTTTACCAAGCTTAAGTGATGTAGTTGGTTTGGTAGACTTTTTATGCTCACAAAGTAATACAGGTATTACTGGACAGTTTATCGCCGCTGATCGAGGCTTGAGTTATGCTCGAATCCTTTGAAGTTATTACCTCAGGGGGTAAATATAAAGTTAGTGTTGGCGAAGACCTGTTGCCTAAAACCCCTACGAACAAGCATACTATTTATTTAATTGATGAGTACCTTTCAGAGTTACTCAACCTCCAGGATCAATCAGTAATTACTATTCCAGCGCTAGAGTCAAGTAAGAATCTTGATTATATGGCTGAGGTAATTGAAAAAATGCGTTTATTAGGTGCTAATAGAGGTACACACGTCTTCGCAATTGGAGGCGGGATTATTCAAGATATTGCGACGTTTGTTAATTCTATTTATATGCGCGGCTTATCTTGGACTTATTTTCCCAGCACTTTACTTAGTATGACTGATAGTTGTATCGGTGGAAAATCATCAATTAATGTCCGAGGCTATAAAAATCTTGTAGGTAATATTTACCCTCCCCATGAAGTACTCATTGACATGAATTTTTGTGAAACCTTGGGAGCAAATGAGATCATTGGAGGTTTAGTAGAAGCAGTCAAAATTTGCTACGCGCGCGGGCCTGAAAATTTTGATCAGTTTCTCAAGCTTAAACCATTTTATCCATTAAATGCTGCAACTGGTGTTCAAGTAGTCTTTGCGGCGTTACTTGCAAAAAAATGGTTTATTGAAATTGACGAGTTTGATCAATCTGAGCGATTATTGCTTAATTACGGCCATACTTTTGGACATGCGTTAGAAGCATCCTCTGACTTTGCAATTTCTCATGGAGTTGCGGTGGCACTTGGTATGATGGTCGCAACCGAATATGCCAATTTGATTGGAAAAATGGATGAGGTTGGCAAAGTCAGCAGTGCTCGCTTAGACAACTATTTAGTGCAATTACTTTATCCCTTAGAGGGGGAAATCAAGGATGCCTTATCTAAAATCAATTTAAAGGTGGTTTTATCAAAATTTGAAGGTGATAAGAAACACCTTCAAGAGGAGTACAGAATGGTTTTACCCTCAAACGATGGCCATTTAACTTTGTGTTCATTCCCTAAAAATGATAACTCTAGGCGTCTTATAGAAAAAGCTTATCAACAAGCTTTTTTAGCCCACGGTTATTTTCGCTGATTTACACACCCTCTAGACAAATATGACTGATTTAGAATGGAATATTGAAGATGATTTCGCATCTGTCGCGGCACAAGGGGCGCCTTTTATAAACAAGTTACAAAATTCCCACATTTTTTTAACGGGAGGAACTGGCTTACTCGGTACTTGGCTTTTAGAAGTAATTGCATTTGTAAATCAAGTAAAAAATTGCGATATTCAAGTTACGGTTTTGACTAGAAATCCAGATTCTTTTAATAGTAAATCCCCACATTTATTTGCAAATAAAAGATTTCACTTCCTCGTGGGAGATGTTACTAATCTTCACCCCATAGAAAATATTTTAGGTGACCAACAATTCACGCACTTAATTCATGCTGCAACTGATGCAAGTGCTGAATTGAATGAAATAAACCCATTACAAATGTTTGATACAGTAGTCCTAGGAACTCGGCAGGTTCTGGACTTTGCGGTTAAGCATCAGATTACAAATGTTCTCTATCTGAGTTCTGGAGCTGTTTATGGCCAGCAACCCCATGGAGTTGATTATGTCTCTGAGCAGTCTTTGAGTGGTCCGGATTGCTTGAACCCAAAAAATACCTATGCAGAAGGTAAACGAGCCTCTGAAATGCTATGCGCAATTTATGGTAAACAATTTGGGCGTCGCATTGTGATAGCACGTATCTTTGCTCTTTTAGGCCCACTATTGAATTTGGACATTCATTTTGCAGCTGGTAACTTTATTCGAGATGCCTTAGCGGGAAAAAAAATTACTGTCTCTAGTGACGGAAGGCCTGAACGATCCTACCTATATTTGTCTGATGTAATTGTTTGGCTTTTAGCTATACTTACTACCGGTAGAGCAGGAGCTGCATATAACGTAGGATCGCAAGAAGCAATATCAATCGCTGACCTTGCAAAGCTCACATCTACTTTGTTAGGGAACTCTGGGTACGAAGTCCTTGGCTTACAAGATTCTGGTTGGAATCCTGGTCGGTATGTACCCAGTACCCGGTTGATTCAGGACGAGCTCGGTGTTAAACAAACAGTTTCATTAGCAGAGGCTATTAGTAGAACAGCACATTGGAAAGATCGGAGAAAATGATGAAAATAAAGTTATCGGACTACGTTGCGCAAAAGGTGATTGAGCAAGGTGTAAAGCATGTTTTCATGGTGACTGGTGGAGGTGCAATGCATCTCAATCATTCCTTTGGAACTAATAAAGAGCTTGACTGTATATTTAACCACCATGAGCAGGCATGTGCTATTGGAGCTGAGGCATATTACCGGTTAACGAATCGCTTGCCGATTGTCAATGTGACTTCTGGCCCCGGAGGAACAAATGCGATTACTGGCGTTTACGGGGCTTTTGTGGATTCAATAGCGATGTTGGTTATTTCTGGTCAAGTAAAATTTGAGACAACGGTTCGAAGTACTGGCGTACAACTTCGCCAGTATGGTGATCAAGAGTTAGATATTGAGGAGTTAGTTAGACCAGTAACTAAATACTGTGTGATGGTAACTGACCCTGAAACAATTCGTTATCACATAGAAAAAGCTATTTATTTGGCCAAAGCTGGGCGGCCGGGCCCTTGTTGGTTAGATATTCCGTTAAACGTACAAGGTGCTCAAATTGATCCAGAAACTTTAAAAGGGTTTGATCCGACCGAAATAGAAGAGCCTTGGAAAAAGACAGATTTAGTGCAGGCTAGTAAGTGTATTTTTGAAAAAATTCGGAGTGCGAAACGCCCTGTTATTTTTGTTGGAGGTGGCATCCGTTTAAGTGGTGAGCATCAGGCATTTTTGAAGTTAGTTGAAAAATTACAGATTCCTGTAGTAACTGGCTGGAATGCTCATGATGTGATTTGGAATGCACATCCAAATTATGCTGGAAGGCCAGGGACAATTGGTGATCGAGCCGGTAATTTCGTTACACAAAATGCCGATCTTCTCTTAATTTTAGGAAGTCGTTTGAATATTCGACAGGTGAGTTACAACTGGCAATCATTTGCTAGAGAGGCCTATAAAATTTGGGTTGATATTGATGATTTAGAATTTCAAAAGCCTTCCGTTAAAGCAGATATGGCAGTTCATGCAAATCTAAAAGACTTATTACCAGTCCTAGCAAATCAATCTTATGAAGGGGTAACGTTAGAACATCAAACATGGATGCAGTGGAGTAAAGAACGTATGCGAAGGTTTCCCGTTGTTTTGCCAGAGTATTGGGAAAATAAAAATGTTAATCCGTACTGTTTTATGGATGAATTATTTAAGCAATTAAAAGAAGATCAAATTGTAGTTACAGGTAATGGTAGTGCTTGTGTTGTTGGCTTTCAGGCGGCAGACTTAAAATTAGGGCAACGATTATGGACTAATTCTGGATGTGCCACCATGGGATACGATTTACCAGCAGCCATTGGGGCCCATAAGGGCTCGGGCGGTAAACCAATTGTTTGCCTTGCTGGAGATGGTAGCATCATGATGAATTTACAAGAACTGCAAACCATTGCTGGGAACCATTTACCGATTAAGATTTTTATCTTAAATAATAGCGGGTATGTGTCTATTTTCCAAACACACAGAAATTTCTTTAATGGGGTAGAGGTAGGTGGTGGGCCAAAGAGCGGAGTTAACTTTCCTAATTTTGAAAAATTAAGTCTGGCATTTGATTTACCTTATCAAAAAGTATCTAATCACTCTGAACTGAAGAGTGCGATCGAAGCTACGCTCAAAGAAAGCGGCCCCTGTGTTTGTGAAATTATCATAGATGAGAATGTGGCTTTTGCACCTAAACTTGGGGCAAAACAACATCCTGATGGCCGAATCACATCCCCGCCTCTTGAGGACTTATCGCCATTTTTACCAAGGGAAACCTTAATTGAAAATATGATTATTGATTCGCCAACTGAAGATTAAAGGATAAACTTCATTGCAAAATATGATGTTAACCCTATATAGCCGTTATGGTAAACAGCTTCGGTTTTTGATTGCCGGCGGCCTCAACACGATAGTTGGTCTGTCAATCTATCCACTCTTTTATATTTTCTTAGAGCCTATAGGGTTTGGATACATCCAAGTTCTATTATTTTCTCAAATGTTTTGCATTACTTTTTCATTTTTTACCAACAAATACTTTGTATTTAAAACTAAGGGGAATGTAAAAGAAGAATATTTACGATTTTTTGCATTCTATGGATTTTATTTACTTTTAAACTTACTATGCTTACCTTTTTTGGTAGAAGTTATTCAGATTACGCCAATTCTTGCTCAAACCTTGTTTTCATTTGCAATTATCGTATCTAGCTATTTTTGGCATAACTTAGTAACTTTTAAGCAAACTAAGGAGAGCCTTTGATGCCGTTTGAGAAATTTCTATCTAGGCAATGCCCAATTTGTCAAAAATCAACCAAAGTTACTTTAGAGATTTGTTCACAGACAAGGGCTGAAACTATCGATTATGAAGCTTTAACTCCTTATTGGAACGGGTTTTTTAAGGAAAAAATTTACTTTTCCTATGCTCGATGTGCAGAGTGTAAGCTGCTATTTGCACCAGTTTTTTACAAACCTGACCAACTTGAGGCACTTTATGGACAAATGCCGCCTAATATGGATTTAGTCCCTATGGCAGCCTTATTAAAAACTCAAAAAGGTTACTTTAACGAATTAAAGAAATGCTCTAATTTGGACAGGGGATACATCGAGGTCGGCCCTGATGTTGGCATATTTACTGTTAATTGCACCAGAGAAGGGGCTTTTGACCATTATTGGCTATGTGAGCCAAATAAGGAGGTGGCTAGTGCACTGGGGCATGTTCTTGGTGATCGTCCATATCAGATTATAGAAAATATGTTTGGTTTCTCAGATATTCCAAATCACTCATCTAGCGTGGCTGTTATGATACAGGTTTTAGATCATCTATTAGATCCTGTGGAAACTTTAGTAGAGTTAAAAAAGAAGCTTATACCAAATGCTAAACTCCTTATAGTGACGCATAACGAGCAGTCTTTATTAAGAAAAATTGTAGGGTGGAAGTGGCCTGCATTCTGCCTTCAACACCCACAAATTTACAGTCGAAAATCCATGAAAATGCTTTTAGAAAAAGCCGGATATAAAGTCGACTCCATTGCACGAACCAAAAATTATTTTCAGTTTAGTTTTTTATTGAAACATTTACTTTGGGCTTTTGGCTTAAAAGTTAAATCAGTTCCTAGTTTTTTTGATTTTACAATTGGTTTAAAATTAGGAAATATAGTTACGATTGCTACTCCTAATTAATATGCAAAAAAAATTATTATCGATTGTTACTCCTACCTACAACGAGGTTGATAACATTGAATCCTTGCTAGATAGTATTAGAGAAGCTATCGCACCATTAGATCAATATGAATTTGAGATTATTGTGATTGATAATTGCTCATCTGATGGAACTCAGGAAAAAATTCGCGAAATAGCTGGTAAGGACGCTAGAATAAAGGCAATTTTTAATGTAAGAAATTTTGGCCATATTAGATCTCCCTATTATGGAATCTTACAAAGCAATGGAGTTGCTACAATTTATTTGGCTTCGGATTTTCAAGACCCACCAGACTTAATTCCAAAATTTATTGAAGAGTGGGAAAAGGGTTGGAAACTCGTTATGGCGGTAAAGCCTGTTAGTAAAAGTAGCCCTCTAATGCATTTTTTACGTAAATACTATTATAAGTTTTTAGATAATATCTCTGATATTGAAATCCTTAAAGATGCAACAGGATTTGGGATGTATGATAAAAAAATCATAGAGCATCTAAAAGAGATTAATGATCCCTATCCTTTTTTAAGGGGTATTATTTGTGAGTTGGGATATCCAATAAAATCAATTCCTTTTATACAACCTAGAAGACTTGGTGGAATAACGAAAAATAATTTCTACACCTTGCTTGATATAGCAATGTTAGGATTGGTGAGTCATTCGAAAGTGCCAATCAGAATAGCTTCATTATTAGGATTTTTATTAGGGTGCGTTAGCATATTAATAGCATTGTATTTTTTAGTGATGAAATTGATCCTTTGGGACTCATTTCCTTTGGGTAGTGCACCAGCCATCATTGGATTATTTTTTATGTTTGGTATTCAGCTTTTTTTTGTTGGGATTTTAGGCGAATATATTGGATCTATACATACTCACGTCAGAAATCGCCCTATTGTTGTAGAGAGGGAAAGAATTAATTTTTAATCTGTTGAAAATTTATAAATATCAAGTATTGATAGTGTTGGCGTTTTTTTCTACACTAATCAATGTGAGCTATATTTCATTTTTTTTTGTTCATAACGGATATTTACCATCGCCATTTATTTATGATAAATGGGACACCTTCATGGATTTTTTTAATCCTCTATTTTGGGTTGATTTACCCGGAATTTATACAGAATGGCAGTCTGTTTACCCACCCTTAAATTTTATAATACTAAAATTATATAAAGAATTTTTATTTTTGGAATTTACCAACTATTTAAATTCTTTTGAACTAAGAGCTTTATTAGAAAACGATATTAAATATATAGTTCTTAGTTACGCTATGATTTTGATCATTTCGGTTGAAATTATTTTTAAAGATATAGCACTTTTGCAAGTTAGAGTTCTAATCTGCGTCTCAACCTTATTTAGTTCATATTTTCTTTTTGGCCTAGAGCGAGGTAATTTAATAATTATCAGTTTATTAGTATTAGCTATTTATATTAATGCCAAAACCGAATTGGGAAAGGCCTTGTCTTTTGCCATTTTGGTAAATTTAAAACCGTATTTTTTAATTATTTATTTAGTTAGATTACTAGACTATAAAAATACTGCTAATAATCATTTTCTTTTTTTAGCACCTTTGCTCTCAGCTTTAATATTTATTCTTACAGGATTAATTTTAGGTCAAGAATATTATATGTTGCCATTAAACATTCTCGGCTTTGCATCTAAAAAAGGGCTTTTAAGTCCGACGGAGGTTCTCACACTGCCTACTTCGATTACTGCAATTAGTTATTTAGTAAAAATAATTGTTGAATTTAAAGTTCCGTCAATAGTTAGCCTAGCGGTCAAATTTGCAGTTTTCTTTTACCTTTTTAAACTCCTTAAGTTGGCTTTCGAAAAAAAATGTTCTACAAATGATCTTAGTATTATTGCTATTATTTTTATAACTAATTATTCGGTTAGTTCAGGACCATATGCAATGTTGTTTTACTTAGCAGTCATAGGGATACTTTATAGAATTAAAGAGTTCCAATTACTCTTGCTCATAACAATCATGTTATATGGTGGGATTTTCGACTTAATCCCAATTTATCACTACAAAGATGACATGCAAAATGTGTATTTGTCTGGAAAATTAATTGAAATTGAATCGTATTTAACTTTAGGAACGGTAGTTCGCCCAGTCATTAATTTTATGTTTCTCATATTATTTATACAAAGAATAAAAAAACTTGAACCTAAACCCTAAATTTTCCTGTAAGTGGGCAGCAGAGCATCAAATCCACATCCAACATATCTAACTAAGTAAGCCTCATGTATTAGCCCCTATTTCAATCGGACATAGTTTTTAAAGTAAAAGACTAGGCATAAGCCTAGTCGTATGACTATGTTGAAGGACAGAAAATGGAAGCTATCCAAGTTGTGACAGAAGTACAAAGAAGAAGACGTTTTTCAGTTGAACAAAAGATCCGCTGTGTGCAAGAAAGCAACCTACCAGGAATGACAGTCTCGTATATTGCTCGAAAGTATGGTATTTCTCCTAGTCTATTGTTTCATTGGAGAAATCGTATGGTTGAAGGTGGCAAAAAAGCTGTTGCAGTAGATGATGAGGTCGTTGCTTCTGCAGAGGTCAAAGAACTGAAGCGTCGTATCCGTGAGTTAGAGCGGGTGTTAGGTAAAAAGACCTTGGAGAATGAGATCTTAAAGGATGCCGTGGATTTGGCGCGTCAAAAAAAACTGATCTCGCAGTTGCCCTCGTTACCCGAGGACGACACTCTATGAAAATGATTGCACAAACCCTTGGCGTATCGAGATCGAACCTCAGTCAGCGCATGAAAGAGAGCCCCAAGACCCGTAGCCATTATCAAAAGGCGAGTGATGCCGAGGTCTTGCCGCAGATACGTACCTTGGTCGATGAAAGACCAACCTATGGCTATCGTCGGATTGGTGCATTGCTGAACCGTCTGCGAAAAGCCTCCGGTCTTGCCCCGTTCAACCATA
>Ga0214919_10003265_pt1 | contig 24649 bp, 18 predicted proteins | sample LL1503_MetaG_FD_177994 | JGI IMG/M metagenome (GOLD analysis project Ga0214919, IMG submission 177994) | Freshwater microbial communities from Lake Lanier, Atlanta, Georgia, United States - LL-1503 | ecosystem: Environmental > Aquatic > Freshwater > Lake | place: USA: Georgia | collected... | reverse complement strand
CAATGTAGAATTGATTGCACCAATTGCGATGGAAGAAGGTCTACGTTTTGCTATCCGTGAGGGTGGTCGTACGGTAGGTGCTGGTGTAGTTTCTAAAATCACTGCGTAAGTATATTGGAAATATAGGTCAATAGCTCAATTGGTAGAGTATCGGTCTCCAAAACCGAGGGTTGGGGGTTCGAAGCCCTCTTGACCTGCCATATATAAGGTAGCCGGGAAATATTATCCCGGCTCCTTTTTTAGGAATTATTAGGAATTTAAAGAGGTGGCTAGCATAGTATATATGCTTGCGCCTATTTGTGGTTAGTGGTATAATTCCTCCCTGTAAAAATTTTTATAAGATTGCTTTTAGATGAATACACCAGTTAAATCTGATGAGATAAAACAACCGAGTAATGTGTTTAATTATGTTGCATTCCTTTTACTAGCTTTAGGGCTTGGTCTGTTTTATGGTTTAGAAATGAATGTATGGCTAAAATGGGGTATTTTTATCCTATCTTTAGCTGCAGCGTTGGGCACTTTTTTCTTTGTAGCTCCAATGGGGATTAATCTTCATGGTTATGTTCGTGATTCATACCGTGAGATGCAAAAAGTAGTATGGCCAGCTCGTAAAGAGACTATGCAGTTTACATGGATTGTGTTTTTGTTTGTAATCATTCTAGGCTTGTTCCTATGGTTGGTTGACAGTTCCCTGGCATGGTTATTATACGGTGTAATCCTAGGAAAGGGTAGCTAATGAGTTTGGCTTGGTATGTAGTGCAAGTTGCTACAAATATGGAAGACAAGGTTCAAAGTACCTTGGTTTTAAACATCATTAATAAAGTTAATGATTATGTTCATCTTGGACTAGCTGATAAAGCTAACTCAATTCGCGAAGCTTTCGGTATTACTAGTGATTTAGAAAATGATGCGCAGATTGATGAGTATCTTAAGACTAAAGTTATTTTAGTGCCAAAAGAAAAAGTTGAAGAGGTGCGTAACGGTAAAAAACGTGAAAATGACCGTAAAATTTTCCCAGGTTATGTATTGGTGAAAATGGACTATTCTGATGAAGTTGGTTTGTTAGTTCGCAAAACACCTAAAGTATCAAGTTTCATTGGTGTGGCTAAGGATTCGCGTCCAGTACCAATTTCGCAAAAAGAAGTTGACAGTATTTTACAACAAGTAAATGACTCTAAAGAAAAAGCCAAGCATAAAGTTGAATTTGAAGTTGGTGAAAAAGTGCGTATCGTTGATGGTCCATTCGTTGACTTTAATGCGGTAATTGAAGATGTGCTTTATGATAAATTCCGTCTACGGGTTAATGTTCAGATTTTTGGACGTGAAACTTCGGTAGATCTTGAATTTGGTCAAGTAGAAAAACTCGGGTAACAACCTAAATGGGATTTTTTACCTACCACATGCCCCCATTCCTAAATGTAATGGGGGTGTTTTACATTTTGGTCGCAGCACCAATTCTAATTAATCTGTTACGTGATGGTTATTGGAGTGGAGTCTTCACTGCTATAACCCAACTTATTCGTCAATATCTTATCTTTATTCCACTTTTGTTGATAGTTATCTTAGCATTAATTAATTGGGTTGATTTACCTTTTACCATTTGGCTTAAAAAGATAGAGTTGAATGCTCACGCCTACACTTTTTGGGACTTTATTTGTTCTTGCGCCGAAGGTGGCTTTGTCGCGGGTCTCTTATTTACCATAGCGATGTTAGCGGATTATTTAAAGCTTAAACAATTTGCGCAGGTAACTAAAATTAGCCTGATGGCTTCAATTTATGGTGGGCTAGCCAATAGTATATTTAAATTTATTTTTAATCGGCAGCGCCCGGCAATCGGCTTGGATCAATGGCATTTTTTTGCTTTTTTCGAAAGCGGAGCTTCGCATTTTTCTGATTTGATGTATGCTTATAATAGTATGCCATCAGGTCATACTATTAGTACGGTGGCGGCATTAGTTCCATTTTATATCTGTTATCGCCATAAGTTAGTGCGGAGTTTGTTAATCTGGTGGGGCTTAATGGTTTGTTTCTCACGAGTTTATACGATTAATCATTGGTTAAGTGACGTGGTTTTCGCCAGTGCCTTAGGTTTGTTAATTGGCTTGGCCGTTTATCAGGTTAATCTAAAGAGGCTGGATAATGTGGCGTAAGAGTTGGATTGCAGGCATAATTGCAGTGGCGTGTGCCATAGGAATAGTTTTTGCAAATGATGGACTACTAGAACGTTTAGAAGCTCTGTTTGGTGAACAAGGTTCACCACACCCAACCGTGATTCAGGCTAGTGGCTCTATCGAGGTTGCATTTAGCCCGAATAATGGCGTTACTGAGACCGTAGTTAAAGCAATCTCTCAGGCTCAGCAAACTATTTTGGTATCAGCTTACAGCTTTACTTCCAAAGATATTGCAGAGGCATTGCTTAAAGCAAAACAACGTGGTGTAGTGGTTAAATTGATCTTAGATAAAAGTCAGATTAGTCAAAAATATTCCTCGAGTACTTTTTTTACCAATCAGGGCTTTGATTTACGGATTGATGTTAAACATGCAATTTATCATGATAAAGTAATGATTATTGATGATAAAACAGTAATTACCGGCTCATTTAATTTTACCAAAGCTGCCGAAACTAAAAATGCCGAAAATTTACTAGTGCTAAGAAATAATCCAGAGCTGGCAAAACTTTATGCCCAAGACTGGTGGTACAATTGGAAGCTAGCGGTTCCGCGTAGTGAATTTGCTCTTAAAACTAAAGCTAGGACTACTACTGATGACTGATAATAATGCTGAATTATTTCAACTATCTCCTGAAGAGCACCAATTAACCCAAAAATTACAAAATATTATTAACCATGAAATAGAGCAAGCTGGTGGTACAATTTCATTTGCGCGCTATATGGAACTTGCACTTTATTATCCTTCGCTTGGCTATTATTCTAATCCATTGTTTAAATTTGGCGCAGGTGGTGATTTTATAACTGCACCATTGATTTCTGATTTATTTGGGCAACTGATTGCTCGGCAAATTAGTGAATTATTTAGTTTTGGTGTTGCTGCAGGGATTTTAGAATTTGGTGCTGGTAACGGAAAGCTTGCTTGTGATATCCTAATGATGCTTGGGGCACAAATAACGCACTACTACATTCTTGAACTAAGTGCGGATTTAGCACTCTGGCAACGCGCTATGATCGCTGAAAAGTGTCCGCAATACCTGAGTAAGGTAGTGTGGCTTGAAAGCTTACCAGAGCGCTTTAATGGCGTGATGCTGGCTAATGAAGTTCTCGATGCTCAACCCTGCAGTTTAGTAAGCGTGAACAATCAAGAAATTACTGAACTTGGGATTGGCTATTCATCTGATTATGGCTATTTCTATCAGAAGTATCGTGTCGATTCAGCAGCCGTTAGTGCCGCTCAAGAATTAAATCTAGCTTATTTGGATTATCAAACTGAAATTAATCTTAGTTCACGAGGCTTCATCCGCAGCCTGGCTGAGAGTCTGGAACGTGGTGCAATTCTTCTGCTTGACTACGGCTATGGTGAGTCCGAATATTATCATCCACAAAAAAACCGTGGAACATTACGTGGTTTTTATCGGCAACAGGTTTTGGATAGTGTGCTGTATTATCCCGGAATCTGTGATATAACCGCCAGCGTTGACTGGAGTTCTATTGTTAGCACTGCATTGGATTCTGGGTTGGAATTTATTGGTTATACTACCCAAGCCAATTTCTTATTAAATAGTGGGCTAGCTAAGCAAATGCAGCAGCTTAAATCCGAGTTGAGCGAGCCTGAGTACCTCAAAATCTCTAATCAAATAAATAAACTCGTATCACCGAATGAAATGGGCGAGAGCTTTAAAGTCTGTGGTTTTAGTAAAAATATTGAGCAGGATGAGTGGCTGGGGTTTAGTTCTGGTGATCGCAGTTATAGTCTGTAAGTATATATTTAAAATATCTGACCCTAATGCGCTGCAGCATATAAACCACTCGATTAACTAAGTCATTCTGATAAAATACAAGACTATATTTTATCAGGAGTAGTTATGACTGCTGCAGTATCAAACGATAAGCATGGTTTTTGGCATATGCCGAAGACATTTTACGCGGTATTATTCATTGAATTTTGGGAACGTTTCGCTTTTTATGGGCTTCAAGCAGTTGCAGTGTTGTTCTTTATTCAAAAATTTGGTTTAAAAGAGAATGAGGCAACCGATCTATTTAGTTCATTTTCGGCATTATTATATGCATTACTAGTAGTCGGTGGTTATTTGGGTGATAAGGTATTAGGTTTACGGCGTACCTATTTACTTGGAATTATTTTCTTGATGGTAGGATATGGCAGCTTCGGCGTAGTATCTGATGTACACTTGCTTTATTGGGGCATGGGTATGGTTTTGGTTGGAAATATTTTCTTCAAAACTAATGCTGGTAACTATGTTAATCGTTGTTTTAAACCAACTGATCCACGCTTTGATTCTGCTTTTACCTACTTCTATATGTCAATCAATCTTGGCAGCTTCTTTAGTATGATTATTATTCCATTTGTTGCGGCAAAAACTTCTTATGGATTTGCAATTGGCTTATGCGGAATCGGTATGTTTGTTGCATTGGTTTCTTATTTTATTTTACATAAAAATTTTGTCAATAGTGATAATGAAGTTGGGAAAAGCGGGCAAAATAAATTTTTAGTTATGTTTGCTATTTCCTTAGTCGGTATTGTATTGGCTTACGGTTTAGGTTTACTATTAAAAAATCCTGCGCTTAGTAAGATCATATTGTTTGCAGTTGCTGGGGTGGTATTTGTTATTTTCTTTACGCTGCGCTCATATTTAAATGATTTTGAGCGTAAGGGTATGATGATTGCATTTATTCTATTGATTCAATCAATCTTCTTCTGGGTTATGTACATGCAAATGTCAACCTCATTAATATTATTTGCTGTGCATAATGTACGTAGCGATATTTTTGGCTTTGTTATTCCTCCGGAAGTTACGCAGAGCTTTAACCCATTCTATATCTTTTTATTATCACCAATTTTGGCTAGTATCTATGTTCGTTCAGAGCGCAAGAAAGCTCCGATATCGATTCCTGCCAAATTTGCATTTGGAATGTTAGTCTGTGGCTTAGCCTATGTGCTTTTAGCGCTGAGTTGCTTTTTGAGCGATGCTAATTCTACTATTTCTCTGATTTGGTTATTCTTGGGTTATGGTTTATACTCTTTAGGTGAATTGCTAATATCAGCAATTGGTTTGTCGATGGTTTCAAAGTTGATGCCGTTACGCTTAGGCGGATTTGCTCAAGCGGTGTGGTTTGTGACTACTGCGATTGGGATGAAGCTTGGCGGTATGCTGGCTGGATTTGGTGGCGTAGATGAAAGCAAAGTAACTTCAAATGCCGATATTTTACATGGTTATCAGGTTTTATTTGCTTATATTGGGATCGGTGCAACAATCTTTGCTTTGATTCTGTTTATTTTTGTTAAACCATTAGCAAAAGCAATGCGTGATGTTATGGAACTTAAAGCTCAAGCAGCAGAATAAGCTTTATACTCAATCAGATTCATCACACTAGGTTGTTGCCAAGCTTCTCACCTACTAGTATTTCGAATCAGTTTGAGTATACATAATATTATAAAAAAGCCAGAGAAAATTATTCTCTGGCTTTTTTTAAGAGGAGTGTTTAAAACTTATACCATTTACTCATTACGTGATCCAAATGATTAGTCTCAGGCGTATAGCCTTTTACTTTAGGACTAAGCAAGCGATAGTAAGTATCTTGATAAAGTGGGATCACTACATAATTATCCATTGCAGCTTTGAGTGCTTGACGGGTTAATTCAACTCGTTGTTTAGCATCTGATGAGTTTTGAGCTTTAGTGATCAAATCATTATAACCAGAAGTGCAGCTATGTGAGTTATTTTGTGGACCATTACACATATACAAATTAGTATAGCTATCTACTGAATCATAATCAGCAACCCAACCATCACGAGCGAGATCGTAATCACCTTTATGCCGCGCTTGTAAGAAAGTTTTCCACTCTTGATTAGCTGAAGTCACCTGGATACTATTTTCACCAAAAACTTGCTGCCACATTGATGCAATAGCAATTGCTTTTTTCTTATGGTCGTCACGAGTATTGTAGGCTATAGAAATCTGCAGTGGATGATTAGACCCATAACCAGCTTCTTTAAATAGCTGTTGAGCCTTGGCTATTTGTAAATCGCGTGGCCATTTTGCCCATTCATAGTCTAAGCCAGCAAACTTACCTCCTTCAATAGTTGAAGTAGTATAGGCATATAATGCTTTTTGATCTTGTCCCATAACATCTTTAACGATAGCCTGACGGTCTACTCCCATTGATAATGCTTGGCGTAGCTTGAGATTATCTTTGAATTTTGGCGATGTCATGTTAAAATCAAGGTATTCAATCGTCTCCCATGAGACAGTGTGCTCTTGCTCGGGCATTTGTGCCTTGATGGTTTTGTATTGATCAATCGGTAACAAGTAAGTGATATCTAAACCACCTGATTTATATTGGCTTAAAGAAGAGTTTTTATCAACAATCGGGAAGAATTTAACTTTTTCAATCGCAACGTTGTTTGCGCCGTAGTAATTGGGGTTTTTACTTTCTAAGACATAGCCCTGAACCACGCGCTCATCGAGTTTATAAGCTCCAGATGTAACCATATTCTTGGGATCAGTCCATGCTTGCCCAAATTTAGTTACATTGGTTTTAGAAACAGCGCTTAAGTTAGGCATAGCACAAATTGATAAAAACGAGCTATCTGGGTGATTTAGCGTAATCTGAATTGTATTGGCATCAAGAGCCTTAATTCCTAGCGTATCAACTGCTGCTTTGCCATCAATGATCGCTTGTCCATTTACGATGTTGTTTATTAACATATTGTATGGTGATGCAGTTTTAGGATCTGCAAGCCTTTGAAAGCTGAATAATATATCATCGACAGTAATCGGTGTTCCATCGGAAAATTTGATTCCTGGACGCAGATGGAAGGTATAAGTTTTATTATCAGGGGAAATATCCCACTTTTCGGCTAAACCAGGGATTGGTTTGTTACTTTGATCGGAAGTCACCAAGCCTTCAAAGAGATCATAAGCAACCCGGGTACTTTGTACATCTTCTGCCATTTGTGGATCAAGAGTAGCAAGATCAGCACCTAAGTCTACATTAATAATAGTGCTGCTAGAACTTGATGAGCTATTACTTTCTGAAGATTTATTTTTATCTGAACAAGAGCTAATGGCTAGGGAACTTGCAATTAAAGCCAGAATTAGCGAACTTTTTTTGTAATACATATTCACTTCCTGAAAATATTTAGACTAGCAGTCAATTTATTAATAAACTGACTGCTGAATAAAATTTGAAATTATGATTTTAGTTGTGCTTCAACGGATGCTAATGCAACCATATTAACCAAACGACGAACAGTTGAAATTGGGCTAATAATGTGAGCTGGTTTATTCATCCCCATTAAAATGGGTCCTACCGTTACGCCATCAGATGAGGACACACGCATTAGATTGTAGGAAATATTTGCGGCTTCGATATTTGGCATTATCATTAAATTAGCTGGTCCAACCAATGGAGAATCAGGCATCGCACGGGCACGAATATCCGGAATCAATGCGGCATCAGCATGCATTTCACCATCAATGATTAATTCTGGATCAGTTTTTTGCAGTATCTCTAATACGCTGCGCATTTTTATTGCGCTAGGTGAATCACCATGAGAACCAAAGCTGCTATGAGAAACCAAGGCAATATGTGGCATCACGCCAAAAGTATGAATAACTTTGGCTGACATGCGGGTTATTTCTGCTAATTGCTCGGCAGTCGGATTTTCATTGACATGAGTATCGGCGATAAATAAAGTTCCACTTTGAATAATCAGTGCATTCATTGCCGCGGCAATTTTACCCGGGTTGTCATAACCAATAACGGTTTTAATCGTTTCAAAGTGATTATGGTATTTACCATCCAATCCGCAGACCATTCCATCAGCATCACCGTTGCTAATTAGCATAGCACCAATTAGTGTCCGACGGGTTAGCATATGATCGCGGGCGGTTTCTTCGGTAACCCCCTTACGTTTGGTAAGTTGATAATAGCGTTGCCATAAAGCTTTATAGCGGTAATCATTTTCAATATTAACTAACTCAAAATCTACTCCAGCCTCGATTTTAAGCCCTAGTTTTTCAATCCGTTTTTCAATGACAAACGGACGACCAATTATTATCGGGCGTGCTAGTTTGAGTTCTTTAATCTCTGATACTGCGAGTAAGGTACGTTCATCTTCACCTTCACAAATAACGATGCGCATTGGGCGTAATTTAGCGGCATTGACAATTGGGCGCATAATCATGCTTGAACGATAGACATACTCATTTAGTTTTTGAGTGTATGCATTAAAATCAGCTATCGGGCGAGTGGCGATACCACTTTCCATTGCCGCTTTAGCAATCGCTGGTGCAATTACTTCAATCAAGCGTGGATCAAGTGGTTTAGGGATCAAATACTCACGTCCAAAACATAGTTCTTGTCCACCGTAGGCGCTGGTTACCATTTCGTTAGGTTCCATTTTCGCTAAAGTCGCAATCGCATGTACCGCTGCAACCTTCATCGCTTCATTGATTGCAGTTGCACCACAATCTAGCGCGCCACGGAAGATATACGGGAAGCATAAGGCATTATTGACTTGATTGGGATAATCACTGCGCCCAGTAGCCATAATTGCATCCGGGCGTGCTTCAATAACTAATTCCGGCATAATTTCCGGTGTAGGATTTGCTAATGCAAAGACTAATGGATTTGCAGCCATTTTGCGAATAGAGTCTTGTGAGACGGTATTAGGACCTGATAAGCCTAAAAAGATATCTGCATTTTCAATTGCATCATCTAAGGTGCGGTAAGAAGTGGTTTGACAGTATTGTTGTTTGGAGAAGTCTAGTTTACCTTCGCGTTCTGAATGAATAACGCCTTTAGAATCACATACATAAATGTTTTTCTTTTGTGCACCAAGGCTCACCAAGAGATTTAAACAGGCGATAGCTGCAGCGCCAGCGCCGGAGACGATGATTTTAACATCTTCAATTTTTTTATTAACTATGCTTAAACCATTAATAGTTGCGGCAGCAACCACGATTGCAGTTCCGTGTTGATCATCATGAAATACTGGAATTGCCAAGCGTTCTTTAAGCTTACGCTCGATTTCAAAACATTCTGGAGCTTTGATATCTTCGAGATTGATCCCACCAAAGGTTGGCTCAAGCGCAGCAACTACATCGACAAATTTATCCACATCGGTTTCATTGACTTCAATATCAAAAACGTCAATGCCGGCAAACTTTTTAAATAAAATTCCTTTACCTTCCATAACTGGTTTACCCGCAAGAGCACCAATATTGCCCAAGCCAAGTACGGCAGTTCCATTACTGATAACTGCGACCAAGTTACCACGGTTAGTATATTCATAGGCAGTTTTAGGGTCTTTTTCGATTTCTAAACACGGGGCTGCGACACCTGGTGAGTATGCCAGAGATAAATCGCGTTGGGTTGCTACAGGTTTGGTTGAAACCACCTGAGTTTTCCCAGGTGTAGGCAGGCGGTGATAGTCCAAGGCATCTTTGGTTAGTTGTTCATTTAATTTAAATTTATCACTCATTGGTAGTGCTCCATTTGTAAGATTATCATATTTATTGTCTACTCATAGTATTTGATTCTTGGACGCGAAGGATTGATGAAAAAGACAACGCAGTGTAGCTAGAACTACATAAGGAGTCTTTTTTGAAATCTGACAAAGTCCAAGGTTCAAAGACGAAGAGTATATGTTATGGCTGAGTTTATTTATAATACATAAGCCTTTATTGTACTATGATTCTTCAGTAGATTAATCTAATTAATTGATGCGCTGCACTATACTTAAATCATAGCTTGTTGCGTATGTTTGCCACATATGAACACTAAGTACGGCTTAACATGCCTTGTTAGCAAGCAGGTACAGAGTTTAGTCATGTGATATAATCTGTCAAATATCCCTGCAGGTTTAATTTTAATTTGTATGGAACTTCTTGATATAAAAAGGTAAACATAAATTGGCAATAATTACGGTAGATAAATTAAGCTTGGCTTTTGGGCATCATCAACTTTTAGATAAGGTTAGTTTGGCGCTGGAAAAAAATGATAAATACGGTTTAATCGGGCGCAATGGGGCAGGTAAATCCTCTTTGCTTAAAGTACTGGCAGGTGCGCATGCCGCCGATGATGGGCGGATACATTATCAGGATGGTCTAAAAATTGTCTATCTGGCGCAGGAGCCAGATTTAAACCCTGATAGTACAATTTTTCAGGAAGTAATGAGTGGGTTAGGTAATTTAACTCAAACGCTTCAGGATTACTATGCCGTGTTAGATCAAATGGCGGTTGATTATAATGATGAATTATTGGAGCGAATGACTACACTACAGCATGAATTAGAACACCATAATGGCTGGGTAGTTAAAAATTTAATTGATAAGACACTCTCCGAGCTGAGTTTGGATGGCCATCAGTTAGTCGGTGCCTTGTCGGGTGGAATGCGCAAAAAAGTTGCTTTGGCTAAAGCGCTGGTGGCAAGCCCGGATGTAATGTTTTTAGATGAGCCAACCAATCATTTGGATGTCTTTGCGATTGAATGGCTAGAGCAGGTTATCAATAATTTTCCCGGCGCAATTGTTCTAATTACCCATGATCGGCGCTTTTTGGATAATACCGTAACTAAGATTTTGGAATTAGATCGTGGGAGCTTACGTAGTTATCCAGGTAATTTTACCAAGTATCAGGAACTAAAAGCCCGCCAACTTGCCGATGAGGCTAAATCCAATGCTGAATTTGATAAATTATTGGCACAAGAGGAAGTTTGGATTCGTAAAGGAATTGAAGCTCGCCGTACGCGCAATGAAGGGCGGGTGAGACGTTTGGAACAGTTACGCAATACTCGTAAGGAACGGCGTGATCATATTGGCTCAGTTAAGATTCAAATTGACAGTGCAGCTAATTCCGGTAAGATTGTCGCTGAAGTTGAGCATATTAAGGTGGCATTTGGCGATAAAGTTATTATCAATGATTTTTCAACTAAAATTTTGCGCGGGGATAAAATCGGTTTGATTGGGAGTAATGGGATTGGTAAAACTACCTTACTTAAAACCATTCTAGGTGAAATTACACCAGTTGCGGGTAAAATTAAACTCGGGAGTAAGCTCGAAGTTGCTTATTTTGATCAATTACGCCAACAACTTGATGATGATAAGACGATTCAGGAAGTGATCGGGCAAGGGCAAGATTATATTTTTATCAATGGCGCGCGGAAACATATTGCAACTTATTTAGAAGAATTTTTATTTGATCCGGCACGCTTTCGTTCTCCGGTATCATCCCTATCCGGTGGCGAACGCAATCGTTTATTATTAGCACGTTTATTTTCGCAGCCAGCCAATGTCTTGGTGATGGATGAACCGACCAATGATCTGGATATGGATACACTCGAATTACTTGAGGAATTATTGGCGAATTTCCCTGGTACGGTGTTTTTGGTGAGCCATGATCGGGAGTTTTTAGATAATGTCGTAACCCAGTCTTGGGTGTTTTTGGGTGATGGTAATATTTTAGAATTTAGCGGTGGTTATAGTGACTGGTTTAGTTATAAAGACCGTTATTTTGCTGAATTTTATTCGGCAGCTAAAGCCTCTGCCGCGGCGGATGAACTTTCATCTGCCACAAATACAGCTGGTGTACCCTCTGTCGCGATTACTCCAGCGCCTGTTGCAAATCGGAGTAAATTATCTTATAAAGAAAAATCCGAGCTTGAGCAATTGCCAGATTTATTGGCTAAATTTGAAGCCGAACAAGTCCAACTTAACCAACAGCTCCAAGACCCTGAGTTGTATAAGAGTGATCCAGATTTGGCAACAAAATATCACGCACGCGTCGCAGAAATTGATGATTTATTAATTGAGAAGTTAGCGCGCTGGGAAGATCTAGAAGCGCGAAGTAAGTAAATGACAACATGAAACGATTGATAATATTTGTTTGCTTTATTTGTTTTTATAATATTGGTACTGCAAAAGATGTGCCAATAGTAGAAATATATTCGGTTGGTGGTGGTATTGGTACTTCTAATTTTGGATACTATAACATTAATAGTATGGGAACTTACAATGCCGTGATGAAATTTCAAGCTAGTATTAATACTTTTGATGGGGTATATAAAACAGTTAGGACGATGTTAAGCATACATGGAAAGGCTATAGCCAACGAAGCACTTGCTCAAATAGTGGTAATTGACGAGCTAGCTAATCAACTACGCATAGCTAAGTTTATTCAAGAGAGAAATAGAGATCTAGATAAAAATATGGCATTAGATGTAAAGGTTTATTTAGGTCACTGTAATCAGACACATGATGCTTTACAGGATTTAGCTCATAGTTATTTATTATTTAACCCGCCACTACATACAATTAATCATCAACCAATTATTTATCAGGATATTTATGAACTTGGTTATGTAAAGAGAGCGACAGACACGGTCATCTCAAATAAAAAGATTATAGGATTAGAACAAGCTACACTGCAATATGGATATAGTATAAGCGTGTTACCAAATATTATGGAAAATAACTCTAGTATCATATATTTAGCTATTTCAATATCTAATTTAGGAAAGATGAATGAAATTAAAATTGGTGATGCAAAAATAGAGCTCCCTGTCATTTCAATTATTTCACAACCGCTAAAAGTGATAGCTGTTAATAATCAAACTTCTTGCCATGTATTGGGCAGTTTACAAACTAAGGATGAAATAAAACAGCTAGTGGTATTGGTTACACCGAATATATATACGGTTATCAATAGACTATAATTGGAGGATTAAACCATGCAGCCATTTATAACCAACCAAGAACGCCTGAGCGATTTAATCGGCAATGGCAAGAAATTTATTGTACCTAAATTCCAGCGTGATTACTCATGGAATGAAGAGCAGTGGGGCGATTTATGGGCGGATTTGCAGAGCATTAATTTTGCTGAGAAAGATGATAGCCATTATATGGGTTATCTTGTTTTGCAAGAAATTGCTGATAATCAATTTATTGTCGTTGATGGACAGCAACGTTTGACAACACTAACGCTATTGTTTATTGCTGCGTGTTATGTTTTTCAGGAACTGATTGCTAATAATCAGGAAATTGAAGAAAATACCATTCGCCTGCAAGAATTAAAAAAGTATGTTGGTCCAACCAATCCGATTACCCGTGCTCAAGAAAATAAGATAACGCTTAACCGCAATAACAATCATTTTTTTAGAACATTTTTGTGCCAATTAAGTGAGCATATTCCTGTTACAGGCATCAAATATTCTGAAAAACTACTAAAAGAAGCTAAAGATTATTTTGTCAAACAACTCCAAGATAAATTTACTAATGGTCAGCAACTAATTGAATTTATTTTGCAAAATGTTTCATTGCGTCTTTACTTTACAACGATTATCGTGAACGATGAGGTAAATGCTTATACCATCTTTGAAACACTAAATGCGCGTGGCGTTCAATTATCAACTCCTGATTTACTCAAGAATTATCTTCTGTCTCTGGCGGCACGTGAAGTCAGTCATGGTACGGTTGTTGATGAGCTAGATGAGACTTGGGAAAAAATAACCGAGCAAATTGCTGATAATAGTTTTAATGATTTTGTCCGTCATGAGTGGAATAGCTGTAACCGTAGCGCAACTAAAACAGAGCTATTTCGTCGCATAAAGACAGCGATTACTACCCCTGTCGAGAGTTTTAGTTATATTCAGCGACTATATACGCAAAGTTTCAATTACAGTGCTCTACTTGATCCCAATAGCGACATGTGGGTAAGCTCAGAATATTCTCCTGGCGAACAGCGCAAAATAAAGACTAGCTTAGAGTTGTTTAAAATGTTTAAGATAATGCAGCCAATGCCATTGTTATTAGCTGCAATAATTAAGTATGATAAGCCTGATTTTATTCGCCTGCTACGTAATATTGAAGTTATTTCAATGCGCTATAATGTAATTTGTAACTTACCACCCAATGATCAAGAGAGCTTTTACAAGGCTCTGGCAAATCGGGTTAGTCATGATAATTATTCGGCGCTCCAAGTTAAATCTGAGCTGGCTAAGTTTTACCCTAATGATGAAGAATTTACGAGTGCTTTTATTTACAAAGATTTTAAACAAACCTATCGTGCTAGATATTTATTATTGAAATTACAAAATGCCTTAGAGAGTAATTTGGGTTCATTACATGAAAGTGATTTGACGGTTGAACATATTTTGCCACAAAAACCTACTGTTGATTGGGTCACATTATTTAAATCTCCGGAATCATCGATCTTTAAATTAGCTAATATGGTATTATTGCCTAAAAATATTAATCGCAATTTAGAAAGAAAATCATTTGCGGAAAAAAGAAATGTTATTCTCGATACTAAATTAGCGCTTAATCAAACGATAGCTGAATTTGAGGAATGGACACCAGATAGTTTAGCTAAACGGCAAAAAATATTAGCCACACAAGCCAAAACTATCTGGCGCATTGATTTTTAGAAACTCGGAGGTTTTAAAGATATGGCAAAAAAATCACCTGAATTATTAAATGATGGTAAAAATCGTTGTGGCTGGTGTAATAAATCGGTTTTATATCAACGCTATCATGACGAAGAGTGGGGTAGAGCACTGCATGATGAACATAAGCATTTCGAGTTTTTGCTGCTGGAAACGATGCAAGCTGGACTTAGCTGGTATACGATTTTACAGCGTCGCGAAGGCTACCGCAATGCTTTTGCTGATTTTAATGTGATAGAAGTGGCTAAATTTGATCAGGCTAAAATTGAAGAACTGATGCTGGATGCCTCAATAATTCGTAATCGGCTTAAAATTGAAGCAGCGGTACACAATGCCAAACTATTTATTCAGATTCAACAGGAGCATGGTTCGTTTGATAATTATATCTGGGGTTTTACCGCAAATCAGATAATCGGCAATCGCTGGACTAGTCTCGGGCAAGTTCCAGCGACCAGTGAACTATCGGATCGGGTAGCTAAAGATTTAAAAGCGCGCGGCTTTAAATTTGTTGGTTCAACTACCATTTATGCTCATTTACAAGCGATAGGTGTGATTAACGATCATTTAGTTGATTGTTGGACTTACTCGTCGCGCTAATAAATTAAAAATACTCAACACCAATTGCTCGGCGCACTTCAAGTAGCGTTTGTGCTGCAACGGCTTGGGCTTTTTGTGAACCGATGCGTAGCATATTCATTACTTCAGCTTTATCTTTGGCAAATTCGTTACGACGGTCGCGAATTGGACCAAATTTTGCTTCAAGTATTTCAAGTAGATAGCGTTTAACTTTAACATCACCCAAGCCACCGCGTTGATAGTGTGCTTTAAGCTCAGCAACGTGGTCTTTATTGCTATCAAAAACATCCAGATAGGAGAAAACCATATTACCTTCAATTTTACCCTGATCTTCGACGCGCAGGTGATCGGGATCGGTAAACATTGCCATAACTTTCTTCTTGAGGGTATCCGCATCATCAGCCAGATAAATACAGTTACCCAGTGATTTACTCATTTTAGCTTTACCATCCAGCCCAGCTAGGCGAGTATGTGTCGATAACAAACCTTTGGTCTCAAGCAATACATCACCGTAGATACTATTGAACTTACGTACAATTTCATTGGTTTGTTCGATAACGGGCAATTGATCTTCACCAACTGGAACAATTCCCGCTTTAAACGCGGTAATGTCTGCTGCCTGAGATACTGGATACATTAAAAATCCAGCGGGCACATCTGCACCATAGCCTTTTTGTTGCATCTCGCTTTTGACCGTCGGATTGCGCTGTAGTCTCGCAACTGTCACCAGATTTAGATAAAACATGGTTAGTTCAGCCAGCTCTGGGATTGCTGATTGGACAAACATCGTTGTTTGAGCCGGATCAAGCCCGGCTGCCAAATAGTCCAATGCAACTTCAACGACATTGTTACGTACTTTTTCCGGATTATCCGCATTATCAGTTAAAGCTTGCATATCGGCAATCATAATAAATTGCTGATGATCTGCCTGCAAGCGTACTCGGTTTTCCAGTGAGCCTACATAGTGTCCAAGGTGGAGTTGTCCGGTCGGACGATCACCAGTTAAAATAATTTTATTTTCTTTCATGTTTTTTACCTTTTGATTTTACATTATTAGATTGATGCAGCGAGGTGCTTTGATTTGAGATAGTTTATAAATGCAGAACAGCTTACTAACATGAATTTTGCATCTTCAAGCTTCAATTCTGTTTCATCCATAAGAGCGTGACGTATTCCCTGTTTGCCATTTGTATATCCATATAGTTTTTCAAATCCATCTTTTAGTGCGTTTGGTAATTCGATTGTATTTTTAATGTTTTTTATTGCATTACCAAAATTTGAGTCACCAGTGATGTTACGTAATACGGCTTCAACAGCGCTAATGCTTTCCTTGATGGCGTTACGGTAATCTGGATTTTGCTTATTGGATAGATGCTGTAGTGCAGTTTTTAAATGTATGCTAGCATTATTTTGTTGATTAATTGCTTCTTCTATACTTTCAATCTCATTATTATCAATAATTGGAGTAACCAAGTTATCAATTATTCGATACCCAGAGCGTTCTTCTTCAAGAATTAGGTTTATTTCTGTAATAAATGCTTCGGATTGATATGCTATATATTCTGCAAAGTTACTATAAGAGGTATACATTTGTATGATGAACTCTAATAAGTCATATATTTTGTGCCAGTTAGATTTATCAAAACTATCTTCAAATGAGGTTTTATGTTTATAGCGCAATGTACCAACATAGTATTTGAATTGATTGTGCTTTAACTTATAAAAGTTAGTATGTATTTCCTTGTATATAGAGCTTCGTAAATTATCATTGGTTAGGTATTCTTCATCAATAAAGTTATAGATTCGATTACTCAATTCTTGGTTCATCGAATCAATTTGGAATACGTCCGAGACCTTTACAAATCCCATCCGTTCAGAAAATTTCATTATGCTACTCATAAAAGATAATTTATAAATTTATTATAGTTTCGTCGCCGCAAATATTACGAATTTTTAGGCGTAGCGGTTGTTGTGTTGTGCTGATTTTACCATCCCAAAATTGTTTGGTTTTTTTACCATCAATTATCATAAAGCCTTTTTTATCAATTTTTATTTCACTGCTGCTATGCCATTGACCGTCATGGTTTTGACAATCAAGAGCAACTAATTCAATTAACTCTAAACCATTATCACTAATCGTAGTTGGTATTGGTAGTTTTTTAGTTTTTAGTTGTTGTTTAGCATTAAATGTCTCAATTTTCTGGATTAATCGATCGCTAATAAAATTAGTGATCTCTAGCGTGAAATTTTTTTCTGTTGATTCTAATTTAAAGTCAACACTATCCTCAATTACTACATCATGTAAGAGATTTTTTAAGTCGCGCAACTCAACTTGGATATTGGTCATATTATTATCGCGGATGAATTTGTTAATTTCAGCATAATCTTCAATATCAATATAATAAACAATAACTTTTTTTACATCAATTTCAAAATTATGTAATTCTTGATTAATAATGGTATTGATTAGTGGAATATCTAAAACTTTTTGCTGTGAATTGATTAAATCAGGAATATACACCGGGACAGTACCATTTTGCGATTCAGTGATAGCACCGAACCAAAAGTTATTTATACCTGTTACCTTTCTTGTTAGCCCAGTTATCAAGGTAGCTAGTTTGTCCATGGTTTGCTGTGGATTGCGGAATAAACTCACCCCGTCCTGTATTTCTAAGATATTAAAATTAGCCCCAGCTTCTTTTAGTCGATCACGAGCAGTTTGAATACTATTAATACCAATATCGCAATGAATAAATTTACGTCCTAAATCATGAGCAACTTTAGCGGTTACACCACTCCCACCAAAGAAATCGGCTACAACCATGTTTTCATTACTACTAGCTTTGATGATACGTTCAAGTAGTGCTTCAGGTTTTTGGGTGGCGTAATCAAGGCGTTCTGGATCTTGTTGTTGCAAATGACTAATATTCCAAACATCATCTGGTGTAATCATCTCATCTTCAAAATATTTATAAACTTTCCCATTAGATTTTATTGAATAAAATGATCTACCATCTTCATCAATCCCTTGTTTCATATTGTTGCGTTTTTTGGAACCTCTAAGCTCTCCAATTTGATTTGCATTAAAGGCATATATATTACTCTTTGAATACCAATATATATTGTCGTGTTTTTTTGCAAAGAAGTTTTGTGGGCGTCCACCACTTTCATATTTCCACACTATTTCATTTATAAAATTATCTTCACCAAATACCTCATCCATTAGAATTTTTACATAATGCCCAATATGCCAATCGAGATGTACATAGATACTAGCGGTATCACTCATGATAGCTTTAATCGCCATTAGATTTTCATACATCCAGTTGAGATAGTCTTCTTTTTGCCAAATATCACCATACATGGTTTCTTCAAAGGCTTTTAGCTCTTCAATATCCATTTCTTGCTCGGCAGCAGCGATTTTCTCGGCTAAATGTGGGTTACGGCGGATATAAACTTTTTTTGCATAGTCTGCACCACTGGCAAATGGTGGATCAATATAGACTAAGTCAACCTTGATACCTTTATCTTTAAGGTAGGCACACGCTGATAAACATTCACCACGCATGATAATATTCTCGGTGGTTTTGTCTCCAATTGTTCCAGTTGCGACTGTTTCAATGGTTTCTACTTCGTAGTAGGGCATACCACGCTTAATTTTTTGATAAACCTTGTCGTTTTCATTATAGCGCAAAACTCGTTGGCTACGCGTGATATTGTCAAGAATTGCTTGTCCAGTAATGGTGTTAGGCACATATGGGATATATTTTATTGGCATTGATTAATCTTTATAACAATGTAATAGTGTTTTTTTACATCTATATAGTTAGGTTTCTATTTTCTATGGGTTTATTTATTTCATTAAATGCGTCTGGGCTAAATTTTTTACTCATTGCGTAAATAAGTTCTTGCATATTAGTTGATGGGTTATTATCAATCATGTATTCATTTTGCTTATTTAAGTATGAATCATTTGTATTAGCATGATTTTTCAGTGTTGATTCTGCATTAGTAATCGCAGCTTGAAGCTTTGTGGTGTTAAAAATCTCGGCTATATTTCTAACACCATTTTTTTCATAATCAGGAATATACTGCTTTAATAACCTTACGGCAACTTTGCCTTTACTATCGTTACCTTGTTTTTCTATTGAGATACTGTGGTTTGTGTAGTGCAACAAAAACCAATACTCTAGACATGGGTTAGTTAAGATTATATGGTAACTCTCATCATTAGCCTGTTTTATCGCTGCTTTTATATTTTTATATGCTTTGGATGAAATATTTTTGGCATCATCTTCATCAAAAACACAATAAGTCAGATCTACAGAAATGCCTAAGTTATCGGTTAGTAGTTTATTTTCGGTTTTGGCTGACTCTATTATTTTTAGTGCTTGCGGTCCAGATGAAGATGTAACTGGTATAACTCTGATTCCAATTATATCGTCAATAATCACTGTTTTTAATTTCTCAAAGTAATCAATTTCGGTTTTTTGACCTTCACAGACAATTAGAATTGTTCTAGTGTTATCAATTTTATTTTTGCGACGTGATAAATTTGTGGTTATAGCTCTAGCCATTACTCACCTCATTGCTGAGATGAAAAGAATCTTTAACGTTTGGAATTGCCGCAAATTTACCATATAGGTACGCAAATTCCATATTGCTAAAATCATTTTTTTTGAAGTCGATTAATGCGTAGAGTTTAGTTGAGATATTTTTTGAATCTTTGTCACAAAACCAAATTTGATCTTTACGTAAAATTTTACTATCTAGCAATGATGTGTCATGGGTAGTGAATAATAACTGAGCTCCGTGTTTATTTATTTCTTTATTCATAAACAAGTTAATGATGTAACGCACTAAGAGAGGATGTAAGCTACTATTAATCTCATCAAATAATAAAATTCCACCTCTTTTTATAGTATCAATAATAGCGCCTGAATGGTTAAATGTAGCCTGTGTTCCGCGTGATTCTTGATTAAAATCCAAAGCATACATGGTGTTTTCACTTTTATGGTAAGTGGTTATCTTGAGTTGCTGTGGATTTTCTCCTAATACACCATGTAAAATTGGTGGAAATTGTGATTTATTTACAGCTATCTGTTCAATGGCAAAATCATGAATATTAAAGTCAGCGCATTGTAGAAACTCAAGGACTTCATTTTTGTCAATAGCGGTCTCATCAATCAATTTTTTTGTTATATTCTGTGAGTTTATTAGTGATTGATCTGTTGGCTCAATAGAATACAATCTGCTAAAGAAAAACTTAGCTAAAATTTTACCTGTTTCATGCGAGGTTGACATTAATACGGATAACAACAATGCGTGTTGATTGGGGAGATAAATTTGTTCGTTAAGTGTACCTTTAACATTAGTATAGCTATAATGATGTTCTATCCAATCCCGCGTAAATATGGTTTTTATATCTGACGTAGAGTAATCGTATAGCCATTCTGAGATAATTCTTTCGTGTGTGAAGCTAAACCCATACTGATAGCGGATATCGTTAACTAGAAAGTTTAGCTCTAATTCAATTGGCTGGTGCGAGGAATAATCATCAAATAAATAGGGTAAGTATAGAGATTTTAAGAGTGAGTTATCTCCTGCAAAGCCAAATGATTTCTGTGTCAGTACGAAAAAAAAGCCTAATGCCTGTAATATGCTTGTTTTACCTGAGGCATTTGCACCATAAATTCCTGCAACTGGCAAAATTTCAAATTTATCTGTTTTTGATAGTGACGTATCATGCTCATTGATTTCAGTATCGGCAATAAAACTTAACAGTGATTCATCTTTTATTGACCGAAAATTTTTTATGCTAAATGATAGTATCATTTTAAATCCTAAAAGTATTAATTAGTAGTTAATTTTAAAAAAATTACTAAGTTTTTTACTGATTGTAGCTTGTGGGCTAGTATTGGTGGTTTCTAGATACAGAAAATCAAAACGTTTGTAGTTAAATTTTTCCTGATTAAGCTTTAAAAATTCAGTTTCAATAAACTTCTTCTTGTGCTTAAAAATCTCGTCATTGGCATAAATTGCACCTTTAGTCTCAAGAAGTAGCGCTTTATGGATTGATTTGTCATCATTACGTTTAAGAATTAAGAAATCAGTAGTGTATTTACCAACGCTTTTCCAATATTTACCAGTTTTAGCAAAGCAGTCAATCACAAATTCAGTTAAACCCCGCTCACCATTATAGTAAATTTCAAGCTTATTCTCTTGAAATACTTTCAAACTTAACACCTGTTTTAAAATTTCTTTTTCAAATGAGCTAGCTCCGCTGCCACCAAAGTTGTAAGGGAGATAATGAAAGGTATTATCTTTCATTTGCACTTCAAATGCTAAGCTATGCTCTGCCTGAAAACTTTCAAAAGGTGGCACAAAATTACCCATCCCTTGTGTTTCTAATGATTCCTTCATTGTCTGGTAAGCTTTGCGTATATCAGAGGAGTTTATCTTGGTTGGTGATTTATTACTATCCATATGCAAAATTTTATCGATATGTTTTGCGTCAGGATATACATCATTTTGCACTTCTATTGGCGTTAGTTTATCAGCGATTAATAACTCTGCATGCGCTGGTACAAGCTCATTCGAGGTCTGTAAATTGCGCTTGATACTAAAAGCCAAACGAATTTGTGCCATTATCTTATCTAATTGATATTGGGTGTTAAAATATCTAATACCATTATGTTCCAAAGTAATTCGTGCAAATATTTTAGCTAGTATTTCATTGTGTTTGGTTAATTCGTATAGAGTAATTTGCTTAAAGCTTGAGCGCGATAACTCAAACAACCATTGCGAGTAGCTGCTAGGCTCGCCGTATCCTTGTTCCAGATAAATAGTGCTACCACTTTCTAAATCAGTAATTTCTGTTTCAGTAATCAAAGCGTCATCAAAATAATTAGGCAGATTAGTTAGTAATAAAGATAATTTATTATAGGTATTTGCATTCTGCTCTTCATCAATGGCTTGGTAATTAATTTTCATTTGATAAAAATCAATCGGCGGTATTTGTAAGTATTCCATCCGTGAATAGCGCTGGATTAAATCATTACTTGGCGCGTGTGCATTATTTAGCTCAGTGATGCTACTATTTTGTTCTTTTTTGAGTTGCTCATCAAGTATTTTGGCATTTTCTGCATTTAACCAGATTAATGCACTTTCATCTTGATCTTTATCCACTTGACGCAAACAACGGCAACTAGTTTGCAGTACCATGTTTTTGGGGCAATCACCAGCTTGCGATAAAATTACACCAGTTAGGCTTGGGCAGTCCCAGCCTTCTTTTCCAATTTGCACCAATAAAATATAACGTTTTTGAGAAATTGCTAGATCAAGCGATCTAAATTCTAATTCATTTTCTTTGGGAATGGTGTATTCCTTGTTTCCACCATGAAATTTTAGAATTTGATTTGCTGGTATGTCTAATTCTTTAACTAATAAAGGATATACTTCAGTTTCCAACATCTCAATACTGCTACAATAAATAGCAATTTTTGCAATTGCACCATTTTTATAGACTGTATTTTGATGCTGTTGGTTAAAATCCAGAATGCCTTGTTTTATAAGCTCAAGTTTATTAAGTTTGTCTGCAATTTTAATTTTAGGTGTTTTAAGAAAATTTGCTATACCGTGGATTAAAGGATAATAATATACAGTATTGCTAATTTGCGTAAATTTAAAGCTATAATCATTAATTAGAATTTTCTCTGGCTTATAGAGGTATGGTGTGCCTGAAAAACCTAACACTGTTGTGATATTACCCTTATTCTGCCAATAATTAATCGCTTGGCGTAATTTCTTATCTTCGGTTGCTGCATGATGCACTTCATCAATGAGGATTGATAGATTAGGTATTTCGGCAATCTTAGCTTTTAAGTCATTATGGGTATCATTAATACAGGTTAAATCCAGTTCTAACTGTCCGGTAAATTGGAAGCTGTCAAGTATTACTTTCTCCGCATTGACTACGAAAACATAAGCAAATGGATTGGGTAAACAATTATTAACTTTTTGTGCGTTGGGGTTGCGTGCTTTATTACTTTTTTTGGCAGATTTTTGTTCATCTAGTACTTCAAATTTTAATTGGCGTTTGAGGCTACTTGCAACAGGCTCAGGTAGTACCCATGATGGATCAAAATTTTCAATTGATTTAAGGCTCGGTATAATTGACGATTTAAGCCCCGATGGTGCAAGAACCAGAAAATTATGCGCAAATATTTTATTGTTTGGTTCATTTTGTGCAAAATACAGATCAAGATAAATAAATGCAGCCATGAGAAAAGTTTTACCTGCTCCCATCGGTAAACTCATCAAGTAATCCGCATAATTTACGTTGTAAAACATTGACTTTATTATACTATCGTAGTTAATGCTGTCAGGGCTTTTTAAAATAGAATCTTTTAGTCCATCAATTTTATTTTTAACTGCAAAACTATATACTGCTAAAGCATTGGTGTTATTTTGTAAATAAGTCCGTGCTAAATTATTAATATTCAAAGCATCAAGATCAATATTTTCAGTGAAGAAGCCACTGCTAAAAAGCTTCCATAACGGTTGATTTTTACCCACGATCTTTAGAAATAAGTACGCCCCAATGGCTTCGATTTGCGCGTCACGCAATTGATTTTTCTTTTTTATATATTGCAATAGTTCTTTTATAGTGCAGTCTGATGACTGCAGCCATTGTTTTTTTAAGTTTGTTATGGTTTGATAGAGCATTTATTATTTCTTTCCGTTTGTCCGATCAGTTTTTATAGCTTTTTGCTCTTCTTCGTTGTATTCATATTCTGGCTTAATCTGCGTTTCTTCTTCAGTAGTGGATTGTTCTTCCTCTTCGACAAATTCGCTGATCCATTTATCCCATAACTCAGGAGTTTCCAAACTAATTTTGCCGATTTTGCCATCGCGAAAATCTTGAATAACAATTTCACTGATTTTTTGGCGATCTATCACGCCACCAGTCATGATACAGCCACGCTTATTGGCTAAAACATCGAGTAATTTATCATAGTGTAGTGCAAGATGCTCGGGTTTTAATTTATAACGTGCGGCAAATGATTCTTGATAGATACTTTGCTGTAAAAATTCAACCAGATAGAGCGCGACTAATTCTTCATCCAAAGCATTGCGTCCGATGCTATTACAGATTGCCAGATTATAACCAATTTGCGGATAGCGGATTTTTTGCCACATCATTCCTGGGGTGTCAAAGATAACAAAGGTATCATTGACGTAAAGTCGCTGATTGGCTTTGGTAACTGCTGGTACATCACCAGTTTTAGCGGCTTTTTTACCGACTAACTGATTAATTAAGGTTGATTTGCCGACATTGGGAATCCCGGTAATCATTACCCGTAATGGTTTTTCAAAGCTGGTACCACGTGCGGGTGCGAGCTCTTTGCACAAACGGATAATTTTATCCCGTTG
>Ga0214919_10003264_pt1 | contig 24649 bp, 42 predicted proteins | sample LL1503_MetaG_FD_177994 | JGI IMG/M metagenome (GOLD analysis project Ga0214919, IMG submission 177994) | Freshwater microbial communities from Lake Lanier, Atlanta, Georgia, United States - LL-1503 | ecosystem: Environmental > Aquatic > Freshwater > Lake | place: USA: Georgia | collected... | reverse complement strand
TTCGTGACCCGTTTGCTGGTGTTCGTTTAGTCGGGGTTTAATAATGGCTAACAATATCGGATTGTCTGATGGTAATTACGGTGCGCCAACACGCAACCCGTTTAATTACGAAAAAGTTGAACAGATCAATCGTGATATTGCTACGCCTTGGTTAAGCCTTGACCAAATTACGCAACAATTAAATTTGTTTGGCGATGAAAGCCAAGACACGTATTTGTCAGGGTTGGAATTAGCAACACGCCAAGCCATTGAAGATTATTTGGGAATGTCTATATTTCCAACCAGTTATAGGGTTTACTATAATGCGGCTAGTCTTTATGGCACGCCATTAACGCTTGATTTGCCCGAAGTAAGTCAAGGATATAGTACAACTCAACCTAATGTAACAATTAATGCAGTTAAATATTGGACAGACGCAACAGTACCAGTATTAACTACGGTTAGTTCAAGCACATATTATTACGATAATTCGGGCAATAAAGTTGTTTTGCAAACTTTGCCAAGCAACTTAAATGCAAGCATGACTTCGCCTGTGTTTTGTGATTACACAACAGTTAGCAACGTGTATGCGTCATATCCAGTTGTACAACAAGCTGGCTTGTTATTGTTAACCCATCTTTACAATCAACGTAGCGATACGACAGAAGGACAATTGAAAAACATTCCTTTTGGCGTTGCCGCTTTGCTTCGCCCGTATAAACCTTTGGTGATGTAACGCATGGCTATCGCACGGTATGAAAACATTACTGTAAATAGCCTGTCCTTTGGAGTAAGCACCTTTGGCGAACAAACTACGACCTCAACATTGTGGTTTCAAACACGGGCATTAGTTAAATCTGTTGCTAATCATGTAGCTATATCCGAAAAATATCGGGTGTACAGCGACATAGTTAATTTCACTTTAAATTACACTCCTAACACTAAAGAAATAATTGACAACCAAAATCTTTACAGTATTAATTGGAAAAATTTAGACTGGCGTATTGATAACGTAAGGGAAACAGATGACAGGATGCACGTCATTATTCTTTGCGTTAGAAATGACCCTGTGGTGGCTCAATAATGGCGCAAATGAACCCCGACCAATATGGCAAGGCAATTCAGTATCAATTGTCCAGCATAATAACGCCTGTGCCTGTATATGCGGCTTTTAACCGTAACTTTGCTACACAGCCCAAGTTTTTGACTTGGATGCTTAGAAACGTACATCAGCCAGTCTATACGGGGCAAAATCAAAACAACAAAGGCATTGACACGCCAGTTTTTCAAATAAGTATTTTTACGCAAGTTATAGAAGATGGTTTCACAATTTCCAATACCGTATTACAATCCTTGCATGGGTTTAGTGGGCTATTTGGTGGTGCGACAAATGGGTTTCAAGTTGCAAAGGCTGATGTGCAATGGTTGTACAACTCCTACGATAACGAAAACAAACTGGCGCAAATCTTTTTAGATTGCACTTTGTACATTTCAACATAAGACATTAACACCGTAATTTTTCAAAGGACAAATCATGGCTTTACCTAATAAAGTTCTCTCAGGTTTTACTGCCGCAATGTACGCACAGCCAAGCGCAACGCCAACGCCTTTAACGCTGGCACAGCTATCAACACTAGGCAATGTGTCAGGAATTGCAATATCAGGCAATCTGATGAACATAGAGGCTGTTCCTGCATTTGGTCAAGATGATGCTGTTGCTAGTTTTACCGTTGCTGGCTCAAGACAAAGTGACAAAATTCCAACACAAAGCGCACCCACAAGTATGACAATTACTGCGGCATGGAATCCAAGCGACACCGTTTTGTTGCTAATTCGTGGCGATGCTTATTCGGGGCAAGTAGAAAGAACGTATGTTATTGCCGCAACCGATGGCTCAAACATTGTCTATTACGCTTTTAATGGTCGTGCGTCACAATGGACTATTGACGCTTCACCAAGTGCAGAGTCAAAAGCAATCTTTACCATTCACCCAAGGGGCAACCTATACGGTTGGTCTAACAACGCTTAACAAAGGAAAACATCATGGCTTTACCATCAAAAGTTCTATCAGGTTTTGTAGCATCAATGTGGATGCAAACAGGCGCATCACCAACAGCATTTACCACAGCAAACTTATCGGTTTGGACAGCACAAGTAACTACATTAATAGGCACTACGGCTGGCGGTACAGGCGCATCAGGTACACAATTAAATATTGAAACTGTGCCTGCGTTTGGTCAAGACGATGCAGTAGCATCATTTATGGTTGCTGGTTCTCGGCAATCTGACAAGATTCCTACACAGTCAGCACCAACCAGTATGACTATAACTGCCGCATGGAATCCTAGCGATACAGGGCTGTTATTGATTCGTGGTGACGCTTACTCAGGTTTAATTGACCGCACCTATGTGGTTGCCGCTTATGACGGTACAAACACCGTTGCGTATGCGTTTAACGGCAGAGTTAGCCAATTTACAATTGATGCTTCACCAAGTGCTGAAGCCAAATGTATATTTACTATTCATCCAAGAGGCAACCAGTACGGCTGGTCGAATAATACATGAGCGAACAATTAAAAGACGCTTTAAACACTTTAACATCTACGTTTCAATCTCTGCATTTGGTTGCAAGAGGATTAACCGTAGACGCACAAGAAGTAGCAGACGCATTAAAAACTGCTACTCCTGACACGGCTGAGTTTGTAGCATTACAGGCTTTAGCTGAATATAACCCCGTTCAACAAACTACTAAATTAACCAAAAAAGTTAGCCAAGAGGAAACATGACAGACACTATATTACATGACACTAAAATACAGAATACGGCTGACTTACTAAGTTTTTTACAAACCCAGTCCGAACAACGTAAGGATTGGTTTGGTTTTATTCAACAAAAACTAACGGCTGTATCGCTGGCTCACAAGATTGCTGAACGCCATGCAGATAAAATGAGTCCATCCGAGGTGGTTGATTACGCCAAAGAAGTTACCGAATTACTTTATTTGCGTGTAGCAAAACCTAACGCTTGGAGATTTTAATATGGCAATCTCTCAAAAATTAGGCTCTGATTACGAAGCAATACGGGCTAGTGCTAGATTAAAAGAAATCTCGGTTAAGTTAAATGATATTGATTTTAAATTAAAAGTTCGAATCCCAGTAAAAAGGGAAATGGAAGAATTACAAGCCAAAATTACAACCCCTAATCAGGATTTAGTAACTCAAATTTATACTAATTTATCTGCGCCAATTAAAAAGACGTTGGATGAAGCTGGAAAAGAGTTTGTGGAGGCTCTTAATCAGGCAGAACAAAAAATTAAAATAACTGACGATGATATTTTTATTGACGGCAAATCAATTAAAGAAATAGCGCAAATGTCGGCTATATGGCAAAGTCAAGTTGAGCAATACTTTGGTTTGCTTCAGTCTGCAACTGGAGAGCCAATTAACGAAACTTACGATGAGATTTGTGATGAGTTTCCTGATATTGTTATTCGTGAAATTGTTCAAAAAATTGATTCGGCAATTAGACCTAATTACCAAGACACAAAAAAAAACTGAGGCGGTCTTTACGAACACAAGCTCGGGCGGCAATGATTTTTAATGGTCATACGTCTGATTCGGTAGATGCTTTAGATGAGGAGACTATTGCTGAAATAACCGTTATGTATGGCGATGGAATATTAGGGGGTAGAGGGGTTTACGATGCTTTAACCCCAATAACAACGGCTATGTTTAATTACATACGAAGCCCTAATTCACCGCAATATAAAGCTGACAACATTTTCCCTTGGATAGTAGAATATCAACAGAATCCAGACCTTGACCCTGATGAAAAAGAAAAGGTCAACAACGCTTTGCTGGTTTATATGTCCCAAGCCCCTAACTTTAGTATGGAAAGGTTCAAAAATGGCGGTAATAGCATCGTTCACAATGGAAGGCTTCCCTGAGTTATTTCGGACAATGGATGAAATGAAGGAAGAAATTGGTAAAGGCAAAACAGACCGTATTTGGCGTAACGCTTTAAAAGCCGCATTCCAACCAGTTCTTGATACAGCTATCCATCGTGCGCCAGCAGATACAGGGCAGATGCGTGACCACATTTATATGAAGGTTCAGCGTCCAATGGCTAGAGATAAACAGGGCAAATATTACGCTGGCGAAATGTATATGGCTAGAGTTTCAGTTAGTGCAATGAGAGATGACACCGTAAAACATGAAGTTTTAAATAAACGTGGGAACTTTCAAACTACTTATCGCAATAAAAAACCCGTTGCTGTATCTCAAGAATTTGGTAATGCGGCAACACCAGCGCATCCATTTTTACGAACAGCTTTGGAAAGCAACACGGCTGTTGTAATGACTATTTTGCAAAACAGTTTAAGATTAGCTATTGAAGAAGTGGCACAAAAAGCCACAAAAAGGAAATAATCATGTCGCAAATTGGTTCTTTATCGGTCAAGCTAGGTTTAACTACTTTAGAGTGGGACAAGGCTACTGACAAAGCAAAGCAACAAGCTAAAGATTTACAGAAATCTTTTTTTGATTTTCAAAAAGGGTTACAAAGTTTATCTAGCACTTGGGGTGCTTTAGGTGCGATTGTTGGAACAATTAGTTTTGCATCTTTAATTCACGAAACAATTACATTTACCGATGAGGTTGCAGATTTAGCTAAAGCATTTGATTTAACAATTGGTCAAGTATTGTCTTTTCAATCAGCAATACAGTTAGCGGGTGGCGATTCCGAAATGGCGGCAAGGATGATGGGTACGCTATTTAGTAAAATTGATGAAGCAAGACAAGGTAACGATAAAACTATTGCTCAATTTGAAAAACTTGGTATTACTTTTGAAGATTTAAAACGAATGAATCCGTATGATTCTATTAATCAAGTAGCTAAAGGATTTGAAAATGTAAATAATGCTTTTGAAAAAACAAGATTAGTAAAAGAGTTTTTTGGTAAAGGTGGTATTAAACTTAGTATTGAAGACATTAACGAGGCTTTAGCACAAGGAACTACAAAATACGATAGATATGCGGCAAGTATTGAAAAAGTTTCTAAACTTGATGATGAATTAAAAATAAGTTACAAAAATTTAAAAATAGCTATGGCTGACATAATGGCGGTTTTTTCAAGTGGCGGCATTATTGGTATTGAAACCTTTTCGGGAATATTAAAAGGAGTTATTGCCGCATCAACTGTTGCTGGAGTTTATGCTCTTGGAACGGCTATGTATGCTTTAGCCGCATCTTTTACAGCTTTAAATGTTGCTTCATCTGTAAGTCCTATTGGTTTAATTGTTAGAGGATTAGCGGTTGCCGCAGGAATTTTTGCTTATGCTAGAACAACAACAGAACCCGAACCAACTCCAGTATCAGTTGAAGAAAAAAAATCAGACCCAATAAACACAGTTAACAAACAAGTAGAAGCACGAAAAGCACAGGTTGCTTTAGCAAGTCAGCTTATTAATATAGATAGGCAACGGTTTCTTATACAAGAAGATTTTTTAAATAAGGATTTATTACAAAACCAACTTGCTTTAGAATCATTAGATACGCAAAAAAAATTAGCGGCAGTTGATTCTAATTTGAAAAAAGAATTAGCTAATTTAGATGATGAGGCATCTGTTGCATTAAAAGACCAATTAAAAACTCAAGCCGCATTAGAGAAAATAACTATTTCAGAATTGTCCGCCTCTAAACAAAAGTTGGCAATTCAAGAAAGTTTATACAAGAAAAAACAAGTAGAGCTTGAACAGCAAAACCAACTTTTAAATGCAACTATTGCTATAACGGAATCAGGAACAGAAAGTCCAAAACAAGCATTTGAATATTCTGAAAATTTACAATTAATAATTTATAACTTAAAAAATCAAGTAAAAGAATCAATACGTTTACAAGAAATAGAAAATGAAGGATTAAAATTAAGCAATGATTCTTTAATGCTTACAACGAGGCAAAGTGATTTATTGTTGCAACAATTTAATTTAAAAAAATCACTTAATGAAGAAGAAAAAAGATTAAAAGATGCTGGCGTTTCACAAGAACAAACAAATATACAAATAGAAAATTTGCGTAAAGTTGGTCAAGCTACAATAGATTTAAAACAGCAAACAATTGACGCACAGCGCACGTTTGAATACGGTTGGACACAAGCATTTAACAGTTATATGGATAATGGAACAAATGCCGCTAGGATTGCAGGCGATATGTTTAATTCTGTTACAAATAATATGAATTCCGCAATTGACAATTTTGTTAATACAGGAAAATTTAAATTTAGTAGTTTGGCAAGAAGCATTATTCAAGACCTTATAAAAATAGACATGAAAGCGCAAGCCTCTAAAATTTTTGGCGGTAGCGGTGGCGGGGGTCTTATGGATATGGTAAAAGGATTATTTGGTGGCGGTAGTGGCTTATCTGCAAATGCCGTAGGGTTGCAAACAAGCGTATTGGGATATGGTGGTTATGCAGAAGGTGGAAACCCGCCAATAGGAGTTCCATCTATTGTTGGCGAAAATGGTCCTGAGTTATTTATTCCTAAATCTGCTGGTACAGTTATTCCTAACGGGCAAATGTCGGGCATGATGGGCGGTCAAACAGTTAATTACAACGGACCTTACATAGCAAGCATGAACTCAATAGATACACAATCGGGCGTACAATTCTTGGCAAAGAACAAGCAAACAATTTGGGCATCGTATCAATCCGCTAATCGTGGCGTACCCGTTTCAAGGTAAAACATGAGCATACAAGCAATATTATCCATAGCCGAATCTATTGGTATTAATGACCACAAATTTGCTGGTCAAATGTTGTCACGTAATATGCGGATTAGCACATCTGAGATACTGACTGTTCAACCGTTTCAATTCACTATTAAGCCAATGAATTATTTGCAATACAGCACTAATCGGGCTGTGTTAAGTGCGCTAAGACAATCAGACAGAATCACAGAACAATACATGAATTTTGGAACAACTGGTTGGCTTAACTACATTAAATACCAAGGCGATATGACAGGAATACAAGTTGCCGCTTGTCAGATACAAACATCCAGCACGGGCATGACAATTGTGCTTGGGTCTTTGCCTAGCATTACATCAACGCTATATATAGTTAAAACTGGCGATTTTATTCAAGTAGGCAGATATTCATACATAGCCACAGCAGATGTACAGCGTGGCGGTGGTTCAACTGTAAACATACCCATTCATAGACCTTTGATGACAACGGTTGCATCGCTTACTGCGGCTGTAATTGGCGAATACGGGACAACTGCTAGTTTAGGCGGGTTAACATATACGGGAATAACTTTTCCTGTTGTATTGCGGGATTATCCAACGTACACGTTAGTACCAATGACTAATGATTCCTTTATTTCTTGGGATGGCTCGTTCAACGCATACGAGGTGGTGCTGTGAATGTAATAACTCCTGTTGTTGGAACTAATGTAATTCGGTATGCTGATTTTGTCCGCATAACAACTGCAACTGCAATTTATCGGTTTGCCACAACGCCTTATGCGATAACTGTTTCTGCGGTAGATGCAAATCCATTTTCGGGTTTGGGACAATTGGTTAAAGTTGGTTCAGCCCAAAGAGACATTAAAAGTACAGCTAACGAAACCACAATCACGCTAGTGGGCATTGATACGGCAAACCTAGCTTTAGTATTAGGCGCAGATATAAAAGGCTCTCAAGTCGAAATGTGGCATGGCTTTTTTGATTCTAGCGACCAATTAATTACAACGGGTGGCACAGGCGGTTTGTATCAATTTTTTAATGGTTACATAAATACATTTAGTATTAGTGAGCAATATTATGAAGAAATGCGTGGCTACATGGGAACAATAACAGTTAGTTGTTCAAGCATCCAATTAATTTTGCAAAACAGAAACGCAGGGCGATACACCAACGATAATTCATGGCAATATTTTAATGCTGGCGATACAAGCATGAATCGGGTAAATTTTATTCAAACAATTAATTACGCTTTTGGAAAACAGATATGATAAGACACGCAAACAAGTTTGATATGGATGAGATTATTCGGATGCTAATTGCGTATCGAGAAAAAGCACCCACAAAGTTTTTACAAGAAACAAACGACAGACCTTATATTGAAGGATTGTTGAGCAACATTATTGCTGGCGCAGGGTTTATTCTTTTAAGCCTAAAACAAGAAGAAGTTACAGGGATGATTATTGCCGCAAAACATCCTAACATTTGGAATCCAGCCGTAATGCAAATATCCGAAGTGGCGTTTTGGGTTGACGAAGCACATCGTGGTGGTCGTACAGCACATAGATTAATACACGCATACATTCAAGAATGTGAAGAATTACAACAAGCAAAACAAATAGAATTTTTTACAATTAGCAAAATGAGCAACAGTCCTGATTTGTCGTATGACAGATTTGGGTTTGAAAAATTAGAAGAAACTTGGATTAATTAAAAATGCCAACGTCACTCATAGCTGTATTTGCAGAAGGATTTGTTAGTGGTGGGTTGATGTCCACAATTGCTAGTTTTGCAATTAATATGATTGCGTCTTCTATTTTATCCAAAGGCAGTTCACCCGATGCAATGCAAAATAATACAATGGGTGACCAAAAAAATGCAGGCAACCCAGTACAAGTCCCGCCAAGAGGTGATAACAAATTACCCGTAATTTATGGTTCATCTTATGTTGGTGGCATTGTTACTGATTTATCTATTACATCCGATAATCAAGTTTTGTATTATTGTTTAGCATTGTCTGAGGTAACTAATTCTGAAGGATATATAGTCGGTGGTGCGGATGTAATAACTTTTGGGAATGTATATTGGGGCGGTAAAAAAGTTATATTTAATTCAACAGATTTATATAAAGTTGATTCGTTATTAGATGAATCATCAGGCTTATACGATACGGCTGTTGCTGGTTATTTGGAAATGTATTTTTATAATAACGGCTCAACTAGTCCAACTAATAGTGCCTATTCTGCATATAGCACTCAGGTAATGGGGAATACGAATCTTATATATCAATGGACAAGCGCAAAAGCAATGTCCAATTGTGCGTTTGTTGTTATTAAGATTACTTACAATCAAGATGCTAATTTAACTGGATTGCAACAAACAAAATTCCAAGTTACAAATGCAAGAACATCGGTTGGGGATTGTTTTTTAGATTACATGACCAGCGAGCGTTATGGTGCGGCATTGGCTACATCAAATATTGACACAACATCTTTGACAGCGTTAACTACGTATTCAAATGTAGCGGTGTCTTATATTAATTATTCGGGTGGCACAAGCACACAGTCAAGGGTTAAATTTAATGGACAAATAGACCCTACGCAAAACATAATGACCAACTTGCAATACATGGCTACTTGCTGTGATTGCTTGTTGCGATACAACGAGATAACGGGCAAATGGGGCGTAATCGTACAATCAACCGCATATACGATTGCAATGGCTTTGACTGATTCCAATATCATAGGACCAATTCAAGTTACCCCATTAGACATAGCATCTTCATTTAATATTGCAGAAGTTAAGTTTGCTGATTACACAACCCAAGACGGATTTAATAGCGCAACGTATGATTTGGCTGTGCTTAACCCATCTTTGCTTTATCCTAACGAGCCAATTAATAAACAGAATATTAGTTTGCCTTTGATTAATAACAGTATTACAGCGCAACAACTTGCGTACAGATATTTAAAAGCCAACAGGGAAGATTTACAAGTTCAATGCGTCATTGATTACTCAGGTTTGCAGTTAGAGGCTGGCGATATTGTTTCTTTAACAAATGCAAATTATGGCTGGTCGGCTAAATTATTTAGAATAAGCAAAGTGGTTGAAAATTTTGGCGATGATGGCAGTATTACAGCATCATTGACGTTAATGGAATTTAACCCTGCGGTTTACAATGATGAAACTGTAACGCAATTTACACCATCACCTAACACGGGATTTGCATCGCCATTGGCATTTGGTTCAATTCCAACGCCAACAATTTCAACGTCATATCCAAATGCGGCAACGCCATCATTTATTGTTAACGCTACAACATCGGCTGGCGGCATTGTTCAATATGTAGAAATTTGGTATTCCGCATATTCAAATCCAACAACAGCGCAACGCATATTTGCTGGCACAAGTGCGGTTCAATCAAGTGGAACGCCATACACGCCTAGCACAGCGTTGCAAATATCATTAACCAATATAGCATCGGGAGATTGGTATTTCTTTGCTCGAATGGTTAACAGTCTTGGGTCAAGTAGTTTTTCCAATGCTTCGTCTATTTTTAGATGGAGACCAACTACGTTTAGTTATGTAAATCAATATTTAATTGTTGCGTATGGCGATGATTTAAGCGGCACAAATATTACGTCTTCGCCTATTGGTAAAAGTTATTATGGGCTTTATAACTCGACAACATCAAGTTACAGCACAACAGCAAGCGATTACACATGGTATTTAGCACAACCTACGTTTGGTTCAGTTAATAAACTTTGCTTTATAAACAGAACAAGCAGGCGTTTTAGTTTTGGCACAGCACCAGCAGGATACGCATCCAGCACGGGGTCTTACGTTCCAGCATCTACATTTGACAATTCTCTTTGGTCTGCATTGCCTGACGGCACAAATTATATTGATTTAGATATTAGGACGGGTCAATTAACACGCACAGGAACAACAACAGTAGGCGGTGGACAGATTGCCATTACTAATAATCCTGATGGCACAATGATTGGTTCTTTAGCGCAATTTTTAGATTTTGGCGGTAGCACAACTTATACAAGTTCTGTTGCTACGCTGACTGTGGACATTTATGGTCGAGTCGTTGGGATTACACCGCCTGATAGTTTCTATTACACCCGTGACCAATTTACGGCTACGGCAAGTCAAACGGTGTTTACACCCACAGCACGGCAGGCTGGATATATTACGGGTCAAGATTTGGTATTTAAAAATGGCGTTTTATTAGACACAACTGAATACAGCGAAACAAGTACAACAGTTACATTGGGAACGGCTTGTGCGGTAAATGACAGAGTGGCTATTATTTCGTTTAGGTCAGTTAGCGCATCGGTTTATTACGAAGATTTGGGCATTGTTTATTCAAGCGGAACGGGTACGGCAACACTTACATACACAAACCAAGTGCATCAATTGCTATCGGTGGGTGATCAATTGACATTTTCAAACTCAGGCACACCAACGCAATACACAATATCTACAATAAATTACACAACAAAACAAATTGTATTTACTGGTAATTTTACCGCTACGGCTAGTGCAGTTGTTTATCGTTACCGTGCGTCAGGGTCAACTTATCCATCATTTAGCAGATGGACAGCAACGCTTACTGCGGCAACAAGTTACACGCCCACAGTATTTGAGTTTGTTTCGGGTTCAGAAATGTTGTATTTAAATGGCACAATTGTGAATGACCAAGATTATGATTTGGTGGGTAACACGGTAACTAATTTACCAAGTACAGCAACGGGTAACTTTACTATTTTGCAGTTTGCGCCCAATAACCAAGGTGTACCTAATGGTTATCCTGCGGCAGTCACAACATTTACAACTAATGGCGTGGCGGTTTATAGTTTTTCGTATAATTCTTTAGCGTTTGAATTGTTTGCTAATGGCTCGCTTTTATTTAACGGCACGGATTACACAACATCAACAGGAAGTTATACAATAATTCCAACACCAAACAATAACACTACAATTTTAGTGCAACAAACTTTTAACAGAACGGGGGCGGCATGACGCAAGCATTTAATCTATCTCAACTTGCAAACAAAGTTAATTCATCAGGCTCGCTTGATGCGTCAACTGGTTTGACTAACGCTGTACCAGTAGCCAATGGTGGCACGGGTTTATCTTCAACGCCAGCCAACGGTGCTTTAGACATTGGAAATGGAACAGGATTTACACGAACAACGCTAACGGCTGGTACAGGAATTAATGTTACAAATAGTGTAGGGTCAATTACGATTGCATCAACTGGTGCGGTTAGTTCTGTAATTGCTGGTAATGGTATTACTGTTTCTTCTACTACTGGTAATGTTACTGTTAGTCAAGATTTTTATACGGGAACTAATGTAAATAATACAAGTTTTCCTATTGGCTCGTATGTACTAATAACTGATTCTAATTATAGTAAAAATGCAACAGCCACACCCTATGTGGCTACTAACCCGCCTTATAACGCAACAGTTTTTTATCCTAGTACATCAGGTCTTCCTCAAAACGCTTGTTCAGGAACATGGAGAGCGAGAGGGTCAATTCCTATTCCTTGTACAAATGCTACTTTATCACAACGAGTGGCATAAGGAATAAAAATGGCAACACAAATTGGAAACATAACTTTTGGTCAAATTTTAAACGTACGCAAATCAGGCGATGAAGAAGGTGTGTACTTTGCTGATGTAGAGATTTCAGAAGCAGAAGGGTTTCCTTTTGAAGCTTGTTTTTATTGCGCTCGTGATAATGATTATGCAATAACAGGTAAATGGGTTTATAAACAAATTGTTGAAGGTAATATTGTTGGAACAATTACTCAACTTGCCGCAGGAGTAGACCCACAAACAGGGCTACCATATCCACCACAACCACAAACAACAGGTTCACAAAACTTGTAATTTAAACAATTATGTTAATTCACAACGTAACTTATGACGGAGCAACACTTCATGTATATCATGTTAACAAAGGGCAGGGGTTACCTCGTCATTCACATGGATACTCGCACCTCACAATGTGCCATGCAGGGTCTTGCGCTGTTCGCAAAGAAGGTAAAGAACTCATAATGACCAAGGACACTCAGCCTGTAAATTTGCTTGCCGACGGCTGGCATGAAATTGAAGCATTGGAGGATGGCACAGTTTTTGTTAATGTTTTTTCTGAGGGTAAGCAATAGACAACATTTAATTTTTGCGGGATAATTCAATTAATCCTTGCGAGTGCGTAAGGTTTCAAGCCCGAAGGGGGTAATATGGCTCTGTTTTCCAAAAACACGCTGACTCAAGTTAGCGGATTTGACAACCCAATTATTGCTGGTGAGTTGGTATATAACCAAAAGACTTACTGGAATCTGACAATGGCTACGGATGGCGTAGCGGTTGATTTAACAGGCGCAACGATTACAGCGCAAATCTTACGCAGACAAATTAGCAACCTAGTGGATACCCGTAACGGCTTATCATTTGATATTGCTGATTACACGGTTTCTACACCTACTGCTGTTTCGTTAACAATATCTAACAGGAATGACGCACAGGGGTTGTTTACGCTTGTTATAGACGAATCCGCATGGTCGGTCATATCAACAGACCCACAATTGAATATTTCGGCTCAAAACCCCGTTGCATTTAGCGGCAGGATTAAATTGGCTTTTCCCGTATCAGGAACAACGCCAGCAAATGACAGCATTATCTTTTTACTATATTTAGTACGTTCTGACGGTGTGGTGAACTAATATGGCTACAACGCTCACGATTGCCAAAGGGCAACCAAGCGATGTTAATGTTACGGTCAACCAAACAGATGTAACGGTTGCTGGACAAAACAACATCAATGTTGAGGTAACGCCAGTACCAAGGCAAGTAATAAATCTTGACATTGGAACAATAGGTCCAACTGGCGCAACGGGCGCAACGGGTGCAACTGGCGCAACTGGGGCTACGGGTGCTGGTGTAGCAACAGGCGGCACAACAGGTCAAATTTTAGCCAAAGCAAGCAATTCAAATTACGATACAACTTGGATAAATGATTCAATTGGAACAGGAACAGTTACATCGGTGGCAATGTCAGTACCTAATTTGTTAGCGGTTACTGGTTCACCAATAACAACGGCTGGCACATTGGCGGTAAGTTATAGCGGTACACCTTTGCCCGTGGTAAATGGTGGTTTTGGAAACACGGATGGTAGTGTAGACGGTGGAAGTTACTAAAGGGTAAATCATGGCAAATAAGATTCAAATCAAACGCAGAGCCGCAACAGGTGCGCCTACAACGTCACAAGCGGTTCAATCTGAATTAGCGTATAACGAAGCCGACCAAATTTTGTATATCGGTTCGGGCGGTACGTCTTCAGCTTCATCGTCAGTTGTACCTATTGGCGGGACTGGTTCTTTTGTGGCTTTAACTGGCGCACAAACCATTGCAGGAGTTAAAACATTTAGCACCGCAATTGCTACGGGTAGTGGTGGAACGGGTATAGCAACAGCACCTACGGCTGGCGCAGTTGTATGGGGGGCATCATCATCCGCACAAGGCTATACGCTTGCAGGGACAACTAATCAAGTATTAATATCAGGCGGTTCGGGTTCACCTACTTGGTCAACAAACATTACTGGAAGTGCCGCAGGATTGACCTCAACGCTGGTTGCATCATCAGGCGGTACAGGGTGGGCAACATACACAGTAGGCGATATTCTTGCGGCTGGAACTACATCGTCTTTATCGAAAGTTTCATCAGGTGCTACTGGAACTCTTTTAACTTCTGCGGGTACAGGTACTTTACCTACATGGACAGCGTTAACAAACGTCACGTTAACAACTGGAACAATCAGCACAGCACCTAGCGGGTCAACTGATATTGTTAACAAGGCTTATGCTGATTCAATTGCAACAGGCATTAATTTTCATGCGGCTTGTCAATACGCATCTACTGCGGCATTAGCGGCAAACACATACAACAATGGAACAAGTGGTGTTGGTGCAACTTTAACTGCTAATGCAAATGGTACATTAACAATTGACGGTTATACGTTTGTATCAGGCGATGTTGGCAAACGTATATTAGTTAAAAACGAATCAACTCAAGCCAATAATGGAGTTTATACGCTGACTCAAGCGGGAACAGTAGGGTTGCCGTATATTTTAACTAGAGCAACTGATTACGATACAAGCGGTTCGGGTACAAACGAAGTTGACCAAGGCGATTATTTGCTTGTCATTTATGGCACGGCTAACGCTAATACGTCATGGATTCAGCAAACACCGTTGCCAATTACTATTGGAACAACAGCTATTGTGTTTTTGCAATTTGGTGGTGCTGGAACTGCGTATAGTGCTGGAACGGGTTTAACTTTAGCCAGCACAACATTTAGCATTACTAACACGGCTGTATCTGCCAATTCATACGGAGACACTTCATTGGGTCAAAGTTTTGCCGCATTTACTGTCAACGGTCAGGGTCAACTTACTGCGGCATCTACTGTTGTAATAAATGTTGACGGGGGAACGTATTAAAATTTAAGCTTGCTCAATAGCACAAAAAGGAAAGCCCAATGGCAAATAAAATTATTCTTAAAAAAACTTCAACGGCTAGTAAAGTTCCGTTGCCTGCGGATTTAGATGTTGGCGAAATAGCCATTAATCTTGCAGACCAAAAATTATATTCTAAAGACGCAGGCGGTACAGTTATTCTTGTAGGTTCAGGCGTTGGCAGTTCGGGAACAGTAACAAGCGTAGGTGGTACAGGAACAGTTAACGGCATCACGCTCACAGGCACAGTCACATCTAGTGGTAATCTGACTCTTGGAGGCGCATTAGCAAACGTCAGCCTTGCTACACAAGTAACAGGGAACTTACCTGTAACCAATTTAAATAGTGGAACAAGTGCTTCGGCTACAACATTTTGGAGAGGTGACGGCAGTTGGGCAACCCCAGCAGGGGCAGGAACTGTAACGAGCGTAAGTGGTACTGGAACTGTTAGCGGTTTGACTTTAACAGGCACAGTCACTTCCTCTGGCAACCTTACTTTAGGTGGCACATTAGACCTATCTAGCGCCCCTATTATTGGTGGAACAGCGCCCAATACAGGCAATTTTTCTGCTGTAAATTTAAGCGCAGGAACTACGACAGTTGCGCCACTAGATTTTGCAACAGGCACAAATTTGACAACCCCTGCGGCTGGCTCATGGGAATATGATGGAACTGCGTTTTATGCGACTCCAATAGCAAGTAATCGTGCGGTTAATGTTATTGAACATTTTGTTGCTAGAACAGGCACAAAGACAATGACCAGCAACACATCATTGCAAGCAATATTTAGCGGTGGTACAGGCGGTTTAACAAGCGGAGCATTAACAGTTGGCGCATCAACCTCTTACTTTTTTGAAATGTCCATTAACGTAAGTGGTATGTCTTCAACAGCGGGAAATATGGGATTTTCTATTGTTGGAGCAGGAACGGCTACGTTTACATCTGCGGCATGGCACGCTTTTGGTTACGATAATACAAACCAAAATACTGCTGGTAATGCTGGTACATCTTGGCAATCAACTCAGGGTGCATCTGGAAACATTATTGCGGCGGCAACAGGAACTGCGGCATCTGCAATAGTTAAGGGTATTTTTAGAATCAACGGTGCTGGCACAATCATTCCAAGCATTCAATTGACAACGGCTAGTGCGGCAGTTATTGGTGTAGATACTTGGTTTAAGTGCTATCCAGTTGGAACAAATACAGTAATCTCCGTAGGAAATTGGGCTTAATATGGACTATCAATTACTTTTTAACTTAACAGTCGGGGTTGCCGCTTTTTTTGGCGGGTGGACTCTTAATAACATTACTAAAACCATTGAAAGGTTAGATCATGATGTACGCAATCAACCGTTTAATTACGTGGGCAAAGAAGATTACCACAGAGACATTGCCGAAATTAAAAGCATTTGTGAAAAAATCTTTGAAAAATTAGACAACAAAGCCGATAAAAAGGGGTAAATAAAATTGACCCCATTACGCTTCTTGCAATGGCTACTTCAGCCATGTCAGCCATTAAAAAAGGATGTGCGCTTTATCGGGAGTTCAAATCTACGGGGAATGAAGTCCACAATGTTATACAGGACATTGGTAAAAGCCTTGGTGGTTTTTTTAAAGCACAGGAACAACTTAAACAAGTTGTCGAGACAGAGAAGCGTAAATCAGCAAAGGTTCACAATCCTGATGCAAACCTTAATCAACAAGCCCTAGACCGAGTGCTTGCCGAAGGGCGTATGTATCAAATGGAAGTTGAATTAAGAGAACTTTTAATTTACCAAAGCCCTCCCGAATTGGGTGATTTGTATACTCGCTTTAATAAAATGCGGCAAACAATTGCTAACGAGCAAGAACAGGCAAGACGAGAGCAAGATAAAAAAGAACGAATAGCACGGGCAAAACGCCAAAAAATGATTGACACAATTACGGATGATATTATTTATGTATTTGTTGTATTGTTTGTTTGTCTTGTTATGGGGTTTATGTTTTGGTTAATAGTACAGGAGAGGAAGATTCGATGGGGTTTTTAGCCGCATTAATTATCTGTTGCGTTATTTTTTGCGGTATGTTACCGTTGATGGGGCTGATGTATTTAGACATTCAGCAAACCAAAAAAGAAGTTCAAGCAGAAACTAAAAAACTTCAAGAATTAAGGCGCAAAATAGAAAATCAACGTAAGGATGAAGAATGATACCAATAATTGCATCACTATTAGGAACACTTGCTGAGAACGGATTGGGACTTTTATCGTCTGCCATCCAAGCCAAAGGCAAACAAGTGGTCGAGGAAAAATTAGGGGTCAAGATTAGCGATAACCCTAATGCAGAAGAAGTAGCAAAATTAAGGCAACTTCAATATGACCATGAAGAACGCTTGCTGGAATTGGGCGTTGAAAAAGCCAAAATGGAATTAGAAGAAATGAAGGTTGTGGCTGGCGCAATGGTTAGCGAAGAAAACAACGTGTCTACACGTTGGGAAGCGGACATGGCTAGTGACTCTTGGCTATCCAAAAATATACGCCCTATGAGCCTTGTAGCCATCTTTACGGGTTATTTTTTGTTCAGCATGATGTCCGCATTTGGATTAAATGCCAATGAAGCCTACGTTAACTTGCTTGGACAATGGGGGATGCTGATAATGGGGGCTTATTTTGGTGGTCGCACAATTGAAAAACTTGCTGAAATGAGGGGTAAAAAATGAGCCTAATGAAAGAACAAGCGGCATTTTTATTGGATATTTGCCTGCTAATTGAACACGCAACAAATGAGGGGTTTGTTGTTACAGGCGGTGAATTGGCTAGAACGCCCGAACAGCAGGCTATTTACGTTAAAACAGGCAGAAGCAAAACTATGGACAGCATCCATTTAAAACGCTGTGCAATGGATTTAAACTTTTTTAAAGACGGGCAAATTATTTGGGACAAAAAAATTCTTGAACCTATTGGATTGTTTTGGGAACAGTTGTATCCAAAAAATAGATGGGGCGGTAACTTTAAAAGCCTAGTAGATTGCCCACATTTTGAGCGTAATGTTTAATCTTGATTACACAATAAAAGACCAACCAAAATAGCCAACCCAATAAAACCAATTATTGCGCCAAGTGACAACATAAAAACAAGCAACAAAAAATTATCCACTTTTCATTCTCCTAATAAATATGGCAAACCCTGCTGTTGTGTCCCCGCCATTACGCATTTTGTCAAATTCTAAAGCCACTTCCTCTAGCGTTTGATTGCGTAATTCAGCAACTAATTCTTCGGGCGTTTTAACTGGAATGTTTGCATCTTTTTTTGATTTATAACCTACCATAATAAACCCCACCCAAAAAGCATTGTTTCCCACATAATACGGGCAACCAACCCGATTGCCGTACACCACAATAACAGCCAAGCAACTGCAAATAATTGTCTCATTTTGATGTAATTATGTTAACGGGTTTTCCCGTAGTTGTTCGGACAACGCCAATTACGTTATTGCCAGCACCACAAAAAGACGGACGTTGTGCTTTTTGGCATAAATCAGCATCATTGTAATAATTGGCTATAAATTGCGGTGGCGTGGCACAACCAGTCAATAGCAAAACTATTAAATATTTCATGCTATTGTCCATTCCCGTTCATTTTTATTTGCATCTGATTTAACAGTTTTACCCGTCAAAAAAATAACGCCAGCCCGTTGCAATTCATGTAAACGCCTTGCTACTTGTTGTTTTTCTAGTCCACAATGTCGGGCTATACCGTCTTTACCCAAAGCACCATGCGTTTTTAAGCAATCAACAATACGCATATTGTGATGTTTATCAAATTTTTTAACGCCATCTGCCGCTTCAAAGCTAGTTACGGGGTCTGAAGACCTAACTCTTGGAAATTTAGAAAAAATGTCCATGTTGTCAAAATACAATTTGGTTAAATTCATGTTTTACTCCTTTGCGTTAAAAAAAAGGGGCAAAGCCCCTATGTATCAAAACGGTACGTCATCGTCTTTGATTTCGTTTGTCTCCTTATTTTGTGTATTTGTGGGTTCTTTATCAAACGGCTCATTAATGTAAGCCCATACTGAACCGTCTTTAGCTGGTGTCATTCCAAAAGGAATTGACTCTAAACACAGCATAAGACCATGTTTAGTGCTTACAACTCGCCCTAGTTTTTTGTAAACATTCCGTTCTTCACCGTTTTTGGTGAGGTATGTTCCAACTATTGCACTAACTTCTTTGAACTTGGAATTTCCAAGAATTTCAGCATCAGTCATTTTTTTCTCCTTTCAATAACTCAGATTGCCTTTTAATTGCACTACGACTTTTGCTGTCAAGTTTCGCCCATAATGCAATTTTTTCTTCGCTGTCAACAATGCCTGCGGCTTCTTCATAAGCCCCAATTTCATCATTGGCTAACATACGGTCTTGGATTGCTGTAACTACGTCTGTAATGAGGCTTTGACGGTCTTGCGGAATGTTTTTTAAAGCATCTTTAAGTGGACTATGCTTTATTGCTGGAGTAGCAATTGTGTGAGTATTGTTTTCGGTATCGTTATCGCCTTCGGTTGGAATGGCAAAGGTTTGAAATGCGGCATATTTGTATGCGGCTGACATTGCTTTATTTGTACCTTTATCGCTTCTATCCATTGCCTCGCCATACGTTTTAACCGTGTGCTTTGAGCCATCTTCTGCTGATACAAAGTCAAATTCAGCATCTACGGTTACATAAAATAGCCCATCACCTTTTTTAGATGCGTGAATTTCAACGGTTCGGCTTAACATTCTAGGCAACACGCATAGCCCGTGTTTGGCTAACAACGGGCTTAACGCATTGTAAACTGCGTCAATTCCCCGAAACTTATACCCATCATAGGTGTTTGTACTATCCTTGCCGATACCTTCTTTACAAAGGTCGGCTTGAACATTGCAAATTGCTTGGTAAACTTTCATAACAACTCCTTTTTGATTTCGTTTAATTCAGCCTCTAAAGAAGCCACTTGATTTTCTAAATCTTCAATCGTCATGCAGAGCGAGCGAATAGTTGATTCAAAACTGCCAACAATGAAATTTGCTTTATCTGCTGGGTTTGAATTGGGTGGGTACAGCGTGCTGGCTGTTTTTTTAATTGAAGCAATTAAAATTTCAATTTTTGCAATCATTTTTTATCTTTCTTAAGTAAGATTTTTTGCCAAAAGTATTCTTCTTCAGTCATTGTCTTCGGGTGAGGACGTGTAATAATCGTCTTTTGCTTTTTTTTCCAAAGAAACATAATCATCTTGAGTAATTTCATCGGTAATGTCCTTTCCATCTTCATTTAAAACGGTGAGGTTGAAGCCTTCTGCATAGCCTACACTTTCGTCAGGCTCATCATATTCATATTGAACAGTAACTGGTTCGCCACTATATTTTAATAACGCTTCAAATTCATACATTATGCTTTTCTCTTTCTTTCATCATGTAATTAGCAATACGATACGCATATTCGGTATCTTCTTCAAAAGTTGTGTCGTTGTTTTGAATCATTACTTGCATGGCTTTGGCGGCAAAATAATCAATTAATGACATTCCGTTTATGCCAGCCCCAGTCCAAGGAAACGCTGGTGTTTGATCTTCAATCATTATTTCCACTCCCTTGCAATTTGAATAAATAAAGGGATACTAAAAACCATTCCAATTACAAGTGCTTGTAATACTTTACAGCCATCCCGTACTTTATATTTGGCTTTTGCTTCCCATTTTGTAGCTACTGGGTCTAGCAAATATTTAATAGTTGCATATTGTGTGTGTTTTCCCATGTTTAACTCCGTTTGATTGTGTGTGATGATTATAAGCCAACTTAATAACCAAGTCAAGTTAAAGGGTATTAGTTACTGGCAAATTACCGATTAACAAATTTTCTGCATTAGTTTTAATTTTGTTTCCAAGACCAAACCATGCGCTATTTAATCGGGTATCAGTATTGTGTCCTTTTTCATGGTCAATATACTGGGTAACACAATTAAGTAATCCCCATCGTGTGCCTTGAATCCCTTTTAAATCCGAGCCAATTGCACCGTTTTCAAATAACGTCATAACACGTTCGTATCCTTTGCTATGAGCAACAATGCCCGTGTCAGGAATTATTGTTGTTGGAAATAATTTGCTTAAAAAACGGTCAACAAATTTTGCATCAACTGAAGTTTTTGCTAACTCACGGTATTTTTCGATAGTTGTTTGAAACCCATTTACAGCAATACCTAGCTGGTCACGCATAAAACAAGCGTCAAACGCTGAACCATGCCTGAGTGATATACGGCTAACCCCTTGCTCGTTATCGCTGGCAGACAGCGTGTTATTGCAAACTACCCGTATGTTTGTAAACTGTCCAACCGTAGCCCGTGAACCATCAAAGCTAGTACTGAGCAACAAATATGCTTTTACGGCATCGTCACCCATGACGCAAGCTTCTTTATTGGTATTTGCCAAAGCCCAAATACGTTGACCGCCTTTAATTGTTCCTGCAACCTCTAGTTTAAATCCTGCTGTTTCAGCTAACTCATTAAAAAACTGCAATATTTCGCTTGGGTTATGGACATGGTAACGATTGCCAACAACGCCTAAAGATTTTTGCGTATCGCTACGATACAAAACATAATGACTATCGGTAGTTTTTTCATATCCGAAATCGTCACGATACATTGCAGGGTGCATATTAGCTGTCCAATTTAAGCCAGCTTCTTGTTGCCATACGCTAATTGGGGCATCGGGTGAAAGATTTTGACCTAACCCATGCCAAGGTGTTTCGCCAGCATAAGCTATTTCTGCTTTGCCATTTACTGATTCAATTAAATGTGCCATTTTTTTCTCCTTGGTTAAAAATTCCGTTTGCTCTTAATTCTGATTCGTTAGCTTCTTGGTTGTAATAAAGATTAGTTGCACGTTCTAATTGCATTTTGAGATGCGACAAAGGCATTCCGCAATCTTTATAACCTTGCTCAATTGATTGATAATATGCAGTTGATGGCGGTTCGTATCTTTCATCGTCAAACCTCATCCAATAAATTGTTGCATTTAAAAACAAAGGACTATTTTTTGTTACAGGGCTTGAATTTATCCAAATTTTAACTTCTGAACGGTCATAAAGATTTGGGTATCCTTCGTATCGGTCAAGAGCTTCTAAACATTTAGGAGTTATTTTCCACAACCCTACCAAAGTTTCAGCAAGTGTTTCATATTCAATATCGGCAACGCTTCGAAAAATAAGTCGATAATTAGGCAATCGACCTATACCAATAAATTCAGCATTAGGGCAACGTACTGCCATTTGCTGATGATTCAGATTGCTACCATAGGCGGCATAAATTGGATTAAATTTCATTTTTTTCCTTTCATTTAATTGCTACTACAACTTGATTTGCTAATAAATCTTCCAAAAAATTGTCTACGGTATCAAACCGAATATCAGTTTGGTTATACAGCCAAGACCGTTCGGAAACTTGTTCCATAAAGTCAGCAACATTGGTGGATGGTGTTCGGCTAGATTTACGCATACAACAAACAAATTGATCTGCGGTATCTGCGATAACAAAGCCACCGCCTTGAAATAAATAAATCATACGGTCTCCAATTTCACCGCACGGGCTTTATAAAAACTAGAAACTTGTTCGTTAATAAGATTGTTTTTTGACATATACGACAATAAATCAACTAAATATTCTTTGGAAGTTTTGACAGCTTTTGGTGCTGAAATTGGTGCTAGACGGGCTGATGCTTCCATCATTCCGCCAGTAAACCTAATATAGTTTTCAACTTTAACTGCGTCAAATGTGCCAGCGTGATTGCGGAATTCTATTGTTCCCATTCTTACAAAAGACTGGAAATTTAACTTTACATAACGGCTACTAAATAAATTTGCCATATCACGAATATTAGTGCAATTATTAATTGCTCTAAAAGTGCCAATAATGTTATCGGTTACATTTGACATACAAAATCTGTTGTTATTTGCTCTACGGCTTTCGGGCTGGAGACTGTCAATTGCTGTTTCATATTTTACAAAACGCTTAAAAAGATTTTTAAAGTTTGCAAGTTGATAGCCTTGTGCGCTATGGTGAATATGAAATCCACAAGTTTTATTTACTTTAGCCCCAATTTGCTCTAAAACTTTGCAAACTTTAATTGTTTCGGATATACCAGCTTCGCCTTCTAAAATTGGGCTAACTACTTCAAAACCGTTTACGCCTTGTATTGAGCAATCTGTTTTGATTTGCCAAACGCTATACTCACGTCCTGAATAGCTTGATGAGTGTGCGTTAATACCAACATTTCTTAATGCTAATACAACTTGATTAATGGCTACATTAAAACACTCTAATTCGATTCCAAATTTGCGATTGTTCATGTTTAACTCCGTTTAACTAATTTGTTGCGATGAGTGAAGTATAAGCCAGTTTATATACCCAAGTCAACTATAAGGTTATTTATATTTCAAGAAACCTCGGTTCACAACATAAGTTAGATTAAGAAACAAAAGTGTTAAGCTGGATTATATGCTGTTGTATTTATACAAGTTGGGTTATAATTAATTTATGAAAAAAAGTTTAGCAATTAAATTGGCTGGAAGTCAGGTAGAGCTTGGAAAGATACTGGGTATCACTCAAGCCGCAATTGCTCAATGGGAAGACGATATTCCGCAAGCTAGGGTTTGGCAGTTAAAAGTGTTGAAGCCCGAATGGTTTGCGTGATATGCGGCAGATTTTTACCGGCAAATGAGTATGGTGTCATTGTCCATGACGATGTACCGCACCCTGCTGATATGGACTTTGGAGATGAGGAGAAACCACAATGATTCTGAAATCACAATCTATGCGCTTTGTCATGGCAACAATGATGGATGTTGAACACGAGTGGCAGAGCAGTAAGTGGAAAGATAAGAGCGACATGATTAACCCTGATGTACCAATGATTGTTCAAGTCGGTGATTACGGCTACGAGGTGCAGTCTTGCGGAGGCGATGGTGACATTGAAGGCTTTGTCATTCAGTGCAAGGAAGAACCTGTGTGCAAGTGGGAAGACATGGAGTGCATCAAACTATGAGCAACATTGAAGTATTGAAACAAGCAATTGAGGCGTTGGAAGAAAATGTTGTTTGGTTTTCCACAGACACCATGATTGGTAGGTCATTAAAAGAAAAAACAAACAAAGCCATTGCATCCTTGAACCAAGCCATTGCAGAGTTAGAAAGCCAAGAGCCTTTTACATACTACCGTCATTACGATGGTAGTACGCAAGAATGGCCTGATGAACTAACAATTCCCCTCTACACCCACCCACCACAGCGTAAGCCGCTGACGGATGGGCAGATATACAGCATGGTCGCTGATATTACGGATGTGAGGAGTCCATATCTGCAATTCGCCAGAGCAATCGAAGCCGCCCACGGTATTA
>Ga0214919_10003263_pt1 | contig 24670 bp, 18 predicted proteins | sample LL1503_MetaG_FD_177994 | JGI IMG/M metagenome (GOLD analysis project Ga0214919, IMG submission 177994) | Freshwater microbial communities from Lake Lanier, Atlanta, Georgia, United States - LL-1503 | ecosystem: Environmental > Aquatic > Freshwater > Lake | place: USA: Georgia | collected... | reverse complement strand
AATTACTCACATCACCATCGAACGCTGACGCCTCTGCAAACATGAGACTCATGTCCGTCACCGAACCCGTATGCCATTGACTCACATCACCATTAAACGACGATGCCTGGCCGAACATGGCGCTCATATTCGTCACCAAACCCGTATCCCAACTGTCCAGACTCTGATTAAACGACGACGCACCAAAGAACATGGCGCTCATATCCGTCACCGTTGCAGGCAGGTTTGAGGGAACATCAATCAAGTTAACTGAGGCTAAGAACGCATACGCGAAAGATGTGATACCTAACTCGCCAAAAGAGCGAACCGCAGTCAAATACTGTTGACCTATTAAATACCGTGCGTGTTCAGGATCTTGACCAAAACCAGTTAACGAACCACTCACCGTGATCGTGTACCGCCCAGAGGCCGTGTAGGTGTGTGCGAATGGTCCGCTAACCATGACATCGTCAGTGAACCCATCACCCCAATCAATTTGCACGTCTACGTCACCCCAAAGGCCGAGCTCGTAGACAAAACCGTCCTCAGTTATCGATACAGCATTTGCACCGATCGGTGCTGACAATGATGTGTCGATCTCGAGAACCAAATTCTGGCTGAGTGGCGCAACTGTCGTTGGTGTCACGCATGGATTAGTCGCCGAAGGCGCCAATACCAAACCACCCAACAACACCAAAGGAGCAACCACCACCGACATTCGACCGGAAGATGCCCGCACCCAATGGGTTACGACGGCACCAGCAATCAACATGAAGAGCCCAGCGGCCACCACAAACATCGAACTGCCCGTAGCGGGTAATGAACACGTATCAATAGCCAACATTACAAACCATTCCCTCACATCGCTCAGACATCTTTCCGGTCACTTCGACCGATAACTACAACCACCATACTCAACCCAGAAAATGATCTTTGCCCTCGTTAGGGACCAGAGCTACGACTTGCGGTTTAGGAAAATGGTGAAACCTGTCCTCATTTGACTTGACAGTTTCTGTCCATCCAGATTTTATTGGGACCAAATCTCTAGCCATCCCTGTCGATCGATACTCGCTCGCGGTCAGAGTGCAACTCGGCGTATAAACACGCCCGCTTTCACACTATGCGTTAAGCGCAAAGAACTAGTGACATACTCGGGATATGGGGATTCTGGTACCAGTAGATTTTGATCTGCGCACCATTGAAAACGGTGACGAGCGAGAAGTTGTACGTCGTCTCGTCGATGGCCTGACTGACGGCTGGCTGATATTCCCGAACGTAACTTTTCGTACTCATCGAGCGCATGAGATTGATGTTGTGCTTCTTCATGAAGAGCAAGGTGTCGTGCATATTGAGGTAAAAGGTCATCGCGTGTACGTGCAAGCTGGAGAGTGGTATGGCGTACAAGGCAAGATGAAGCCCCAACCATTTAGCCAGGCTGAGACGAATGCCTATGCGCTCCGTGACGAACTCAAGAAGCGTTGGCCCGGAGTCTTTGATCACTTTCCGGTGCGGTTCGGAGTCGCATTTCCGAATACAACAGAATTGCACGGTCATTTGCCGCCAGCTGTGAAGCGTTCGCAACTCTTTCTTGCCCCAGACCTTGAAGATATACAGCACGCGATTGAGATGTTTGTCGCTGAGTCGCGACCGGGCGCACGTTTCACGGTTGAGCAGATGAACGGAATCATTGAGTACCTCAAGCCTGATGCTGAATTTACGTGGGATCCAGAAGCTCGTATTCGTATGCATCATCAACGTATGGAAGCGCTGTGTGCTTCACAGGTGCGTGCGCTTGAACGCCTAGATGCAAATCGGCGAGTGATTGTCACCGGAGGTGCCGGCTCGGGAAAGACTCGCTTGGCTTTGGGTTGGGCACGTCGTGCATTGATCGGACGCGATGAGCGTGTACTAGTGACCTGTTTCAACGAACCTCTTGCTGATCAAATTCAAACTCATCTAGAGGGCTACGAAGGTGTCGTGGCTGGAGCTTTTTTGACCGTCGCACGGAGTTTCGAAGGTATGCCGCATCTTGACGAGCCGCCAGACATGTCATCTGAAGAGGCTTCAACATTTTGGAATGAAACTGTCATTGGTCATCTGCATCTCAATTGGCCAAAGATCACTGAAAAGTTTGACACGATCATCATTGATGAGGCGCAAGACTTCAGTCCTGCTTGGATCGCACAACTTGAATCTCTGCTCGACAACGATGGTCCACGTCGCCTGATGATGGTGGCTGACTCGGGTCAAGAAATCTTCAGTCGTGGTTTCCGCGTGCCCAAGACCGAAGATGGTTGGACCCTGTGCGAACTGGTCAACAACTGTCGTAACTCCCATCAGATCGCCCGCTTGTTGCGCACTTTGTTAGGTGGAGCCCCCTCGCCAGAAATTGGTCCCGAGACGATCGGAATGAGTTTTGACGAAGTGACGACAGAGGGTGTCGTGAGTGCTGTGAAATCAATCCTTGACCGTCAGCCAGATGACGGAAGCGGACTGCTTGCACCGCTTGGAAGCACTGCGGTGATTGTCCCTTCAATCAAACTCCGAGACACATTGCGTGATGAGTTGGACCTAGGTTCGTGGGACGAACGGGATTCAAAGATTGTTTGTGAGACTGAACGCCGGTTAAAGGGCACCGAGTTTGACACGGTGATTCTTGTAGATCCTGATTACCGCATGGACGATCGAGCGTTGTATATCGGAATCAGTCGGGCGATCAATCAACTATTCGTCGTTGGCTCACGAGAACTTGGTGTGAGATTACGTTTTGTGAGCCCGCGTTGATCATCTACATGCGTTGCAAGCAGCGCATGACTTCGTCATCAACTAATGATGTGGGCGAAATCACTGTTCCATTTCGATAAGCGAACTTTCCGCTTTCGTCATTTGTCACCACTGGGCGAATGCGTGGACCGCCACCGTATGTGAGTACCGGTAATCGTTTCCAGGTGCGCCACTTAACTGCCAACTGAAAACGACCAAGCACAGATATTTCAGGGTCGCCTGTCTCAGCACGAAGTTTTCGGGCCGACAAAACAAGTGCAGCTCCTTGTCTAGCCGCATCAATCCACGGTTGGCAACCAACATCGAGACCCTCTGGTCGCATTTCCGCAACCGACTGCCACCATTCGTCGCTCGGTCGTGCGCCCGGCCAGTGGGGGTCATCTGGGAATGCGGTTGCTGCAGCAATCTCGGACCATCCGTAGTGAGAGACGAAGACTTCCCATGCGTCGAAGGCATCTTTGTCAAGTGCCCATGCCAATCCACTCGCGATTGTTGGACGTGAGGCCAAGGCAAACTCCATCGGGTTAAGTAACAATCCCAAGATCTCATTGCGCAATGCAGTTTCGCGCGAAGCGTAAGGGCCAAGGTGTAGCGCCTCGCTCATGATTGCATCGTTCACTGGCGTGTTGTCCCACAAAAGTGGCTTGCGGTTGTTGCACGCTGTGGTTCGTAATTGAGCATCGCGGGCAGTGATCGAATCATTCACGACGTGTACGCCCGTCCACATCACCAAAACGTCGTCATGCAGTCCGTCAAAGAGTTTTTCTAGGTATGGCGAACTCGTGGTTCCGGCGTAGTGCGTCGGGACCAACCAAACCTGTGTATTGAGTTGCTTGATGAATTCGTTCGCCAGGTCACGATGTTTCGTGGCAGCGTCGAGCACGGGTAAGTCATCAAAGCTCAGTACCACCCCGTGACATCTGCCTTCAATGACAGGTCGCATTTTGTTGATGACTTGCTCGCTGGTTGCATCAGAACCTGGAGTTAGACCGATGAGTACTTGCACGGCATCGTGTCGACTGGCGAGTTCAGTAAATTGTGCAAGTTCTTCGCTAGTAAATGGTTCGGTCCAAAGCTCGCGATGACGAGGCTCTAACTTGGCGGCCCACACATAGGTGTTGCCGCCATGTTCGGCAAGAAAGTCAATGAAGTCCAGCCGAGCCTCATGAGTCCACGGTGGACCGTAGAAGCCTTCGATAATTCCAGAAATCATAGATACGTCTTTCGTCTAAGTAATCGTGTCACAAGTTTCGTTGACCAAATATCTTCCACGGCAAATAGTGGGGCATAGGCGACAAATGAGAGCGGGTAGGGGAACGAAATTGCCATCGTGAGCACGACGCCAACATGAAATGCCCACGCCGACAAAGCGAATGCCCAGCGCAACCGTTGTTGATTTGCGAGTGCTACGAATGCGCCAATTTCAACAATTGATGTGGCGATTGCGGCTGGTGGGAAAAGCCATCCAAACCGAACGAGCCAGCCACCAAATGGAGAATGCTGGCTGCCAAGTAATTCTTTACGCAGATTGTCGTAGGCAACTTGATTACGTAATACATCGCCAGTCAGCCAATCCCAACCGCCGTGTTGCACTTTGGAGATTCCTGCCAATACGTACGTGATCACTGTTAGCAGAATCATGATTTGGATCGGCCAACCGTAAATAGGTGAGTGGCGTCCGGTGGCGTCCGCAGTATTTCTGCGACCGAGAAATAACGCATCACCTGATTGAGTGAACCCGAGAACCAGTAAGTGCAGAGCAATGAGGTGCTCGGTATGAATGACGTGGCCAAACGAAAGTCGATACGTCGCAACGAATAAAAAGAGAAGCGAAAACATCGGACCGATTAATCGGAACTGCCAACCCAAAGTGAAAGCAACACCCAGAACAATGGTGAGCAGGAAGGCGAAGTGAAAGACCGATGCCGATAAGGGACTATCTAAGAACCAAAGAACACCGACACCTTCAACTTGGCGTGCTGGCAGATCGGCAGTTGTCCAAAACGACTCCGCTCGTACAACAAGAAATATCGTGGCGTACAGACCGCACAAGATTCGAAGTGTCGCGAGCCGTGAAGACGGAGCGGCCCTGAAAAGCCACTGATCTAAAAGCCTTGTCATGACTTTTCCTGGCAAGTTGCATGAACGGTTCGAGAAATCGGTGATTTATCATCGGCGTACCAATTCACTGCATCAAAAACTTCGGTGACAACTTCGATTTGGCCATCAGTCTCGGCATCAAAACGTCCTCGGATTTCTGCACACAATTGAGCCGTTGTTCCGTTGGCGATCGAAAGTGACACTGTCTGTGCTGCCGAAATTACTTCGTCGGTCCCGGCGATGACTTCGGGATTCAAGCGGAAGATACTTCCAGACTCCGTGACAAAAACTGCCGTATCAACTGATTCGGTGGTCGTGCGCCGACTCGAGAACATTGGGTAGGGCGAGAGGGGGAAACTGTCATGTTGGTTGATCATTGGCACTAGGCCAACCAATATCGCACTGGCCGCTAAAAAGATGTACGGCTTCACTCGATGATTCACGTAGCAAACGGTAGTCGGCTCCATTGGTTGCTCGAGACCTAGCGGCTTCCACCTAACCTAGAGATGTGATCTTTCGCCACCGCCGAGCTCTTTTGATCTGGTCGATTGGTTTACTCGTTCTCGGCGGGACCGCTCGAGCGATTGCGCTTCCGCAGGTGTGTGGTTCCACTACTCAGAACGCGCGTGATACCGCCGTTTTGCGAGCGATTTCTTGGCTGTCGGTGAATCAGAATTCTGATGGGACATTCTTGTATCGCTATGACGCCGAACAAGACGCCGATCTTGGCGGATACAACTGGGTCCGTCATGCCGGAACGATTTTGGCACTCGAACAAGCGCGAGGTCAGGGTTTTGATGTTGCGATGACATCAAGCGAAGCAGCGATTGAAGCGGCATTCAAACACGTGATTCGAACGAGAGCAGAAGACGCTGAAGTAGCAGGCTTGATTGATGCAGGAAGTATCAGCACCGGAGGAACGGCGCTCTTTGCGTTAGCGCTTATGGAGCGCCGAGACGCCACGGGCTCAGTGGAGTTTGATGAAGATATCCACGCAATGTTGCGTTTCTTAGAAAGTTCGTTGAAGGCTCGCGATGACGGATCAATGGTTGTCCGAGCAGAGGCAAATCTCGATGGTCAGTTCACGACTGACGCAGTAGGACTCTTCGCAACTAGCCAGACACTTTTTGCCTTGGCTCGAGCGGAGCGATTATTCGCTGGCGAACAATGGGGAGATCACGCGCATCAGATTCTGAAGTACCTCTCGACATTCAAGGCTGATGAAGAGGGTTTTGTGCCCGACATGTCTGATCATTGGGCGGCGTATGCGATGGCTGAAATGACCCAATGGACTACTCCCATTGTCTTTACGGACATCGAACTCGCCTGGGCTCGCAAGCAGATGGGTGTGGCCTCAATCATGGTTCGCTATGAAAGTCAGATTTCGGGCTCGGGCGTCAATCAAATGTTGCGTGGACATACGGCAATTGGTGCAGCTGCCGGCACACACGGCGAAGCCTTGGCTGGATGGACGAGACTGGCGCTTGAGAACGATGATTTCACTGGCAGCGTCAGAGCTCTCAATGAGCGGTTGAGTTGCAATAACTCACTGTTGATCAAACGGCAGGTGTCACAAAATGAGTCTCAGACATACCTACATCCGTCACGCGTCGTCGGAGCATGGTTGAGCGGTGGTGTCACACAAGTCGATGATCAACAACACGCCATGTCGGCACTCTTGCAGGCCAACAACGTGAATGATCGCATCGCACAATCTGGCGGAGAACTACCACGACGAGATTCGGTTCCTTCGTCATTGCTGGTGGCTCTTCTGACATTGTTGTTGCTTAACCCACCGCGTCTGGTTCGCACGCTTCGCCAGTTACACGTATCGCAATCAGTTCACGGACTCATTCGGCGGGGTAGCCAGCCAACGTTGGGTTACCTGTATCGATTTGCCGTTCTCTTTGCCATTGTGATTTTGAATGGCTCATGGGTATTGCGTTGTCTGGATACCAATGTTCCGACTGCACTCATTGCTGCGGGAGTCGTTGGTGTTCTGGCGTCGCTATCTACTCTTGCGTACAAATCAACTGCACCGTCACTATTTTTTGTGGTGGCCCGACCCGAGCTATTGATCTTCGGACTTTCTGTATCGGCCGGTGGACGTTGGTGGTCGTTTATCGGTGGACTGGTTGTCGCAATTGTGTGGACACGCTATTTGTTGAAGCGCGTGAGCGATACATCGTTAATTTGGGCGGCGCGAACATGCGCGGCAATCAGCCTTGCGCTCTGCATCATGCTGATTGTTAGCGGAGTATTCGCGATCTAGAGCGATATCTAGACAACCAGGTTGACCATACGACCAGGGACCACGATGATCTTCTTGGGCACTTCACCGTCTAACGCAGCAATCACTTTTTCGTCGGCAAGGGCCAACGCTTGAATTGTTGCTTGATCAGCTTCGCTAGGAACAGTGAGGCGAGCACGAACTTTTCCATTGATCTGCACGGGGTACTCAATGGTCTCTTCGACAAGCAGCGACTGATCGGCGATGGGGAACGGCACAAAGGTCACGGTCTCATCGTGTCCGAGTCGACTCCATAACTCTTCAGCGATATGTGGACATAGTGGCGACAACATTTGCACCATCGGTACCACGACTTCTCGTGGTGATCCACCAACTGCCGCGGCTTCTTGTGTCAGTGCGTTATTCAATTGGATCAACTTGGCAATTGCAGTATTGAAACGAAGGGCGTCCATATCGGCACGTATTCCGTCGATCATGCGGTGCATCAACTTGCGGAGTTCTTCACTTGCTGGAGTGTCAATGACAAGAGAATGACCGCTGTCTTCGTCAACCAAGTTGCGCCAGACGCGTTGCAAGAAACGTTGCATTCCGATGACATCACGCGTATTCCAAGGACGGCTTGCTTCAAGCGGACCAGAACTCATTTCATAGAGGCGGAAAGTGTCTGCGCCGTACTCGTCGTACATTTCGTCGGGTGTGACGATGTTCTTGAGGCTCTTGCCCATCTTGCCGTACTCGCGCGAAACCTTTTCGCCCTCGTACCAATACGCGCCATCGCGCTCCTCAACATCGCTGGCAGGTACCGGCTGACCACGAGGGTCACGGAATGCGAAGGCCTGCACGTAGCCCTGATTGAACAAGCGATAGAAGGGCTCTGAACTTGACACATGTCCTAGGTCAAACAAGATCTTGTGCCAGAAGCGGGCGTACAAAAGGTGCAGAACTGCGTGCTCCACTCCACCTACATACAGATCGACGCCGCCGGTGTGTCCGGTCTTGCCGTCGCCACCATCTGCAGGTCCCATCCAGTACTTCTCAACTTCAGGGTCGACGAAGTGCTCGGTATTGGTGGGGTCGAGATAACGAAGTTCGTACCAGCATGAACCGGCCCACTGGGGCATCACGTTGATTTCGCGACGGTATTTCTTTGGGCCATCGCCGAGGTCTAAGACAACTTCGCGCCACTCGGTACTACGAGCAAGTGGGGGAATCGGATCGGTGACATCATCGTTCGGATCAAGCGCTTGTGGCTTGAAGTCTTCAAGTTCGGGCAAAAGAACGGGAAGCATTGAGTCAGGTAGCGAAACGGGTTGATCGTCTTCGTCGTACACGATGGGGAATGGTTCGCCCCAGTAACGCTGACGACTAAAGAGCCAGTCGCGCAATTTGAAATTGATATTGGCATTGCCGCGATCATTGGCTTCGAGCCAAGTATTCATGGCTGTCTTGCCTTCATTGACAGACGTTAAGCCATCAAGATTGAGATCATCTTGTGATGAATTGATATAGACACCATCGCCAACGAAAGCTTCTGGCCACGTTGACGTGTCAACAGTTGCACCTTGTTGAACATCAAGTTCGCGCGAAGTAAACCACTCGGCGGGTGGTTGCTGAATGGCGGGAATCGGCAAATTGAAACGACGTGCGAAATCGAAGTCACGTTGGTCGCCACAAGGAACAGCCATGATTGCGCCGGTGCCGTAACCCATCAACACGTAATCAGCAACCCACACCGGAACAGGAGCGCCATTCACAGGGTTGGTTGCGTAGGTACCAGTGAAGACACCAGTCTTTTCTTTGGTGTCGTCAGTGCGATCAAATTGATTCTTCGAAGCGGCAACGACGCGGTAGTCCTGAATTGCTTGACGATTCTCGTCGGTTGTCAATGCGTCAACGAGAGGGTGTTCGGGTGAGATCACCATGAACGTTGCGCCAAACAAAGTGTCTGGGCGCGTCGTGAATACTGTGAGGTCACCTGCTGGCGTCGCAAAATGCACGCGGGCACCTTCGCTACGGCCAATCCAGTTGCGTTGCATCAACTTGATGGGCTCTGGCCAATCAAGTCGTTCGAGATCATCAAGTAAACGGTCGGCGTAGGTCGTGATGCGCATGGTCCATTGGCGCATGCTCTTTTTGAAAACCGGGTAGTTGCCAATATCGCTACGTCCATCGGCCGTCACTTCTTCGTTGGCAAGAATTGTTCCGAGACCTGGACACCAATTCACTGGTGCTTCGGAGAGGTAGGCAAGTCGGCGTGCATCAATCGCTGAACGGCGTTCGGCTTTGTCGAGTTCGGTCCATGAACGACCATCGGGAGTGGCAATTGAACCATCGGCGTAACCCTGTTCAAGTTCATCAATCGGGCGAGCACGCTTGAGATCTTCGTCGTACCAACTATTGAATACCTTTAGAAAAATCCACTGAGTCCAACGGTAGAAATTTTCATCGGTTGTACTGACACTGCGACGAGCATCATGGCCAAGTCCGAGACGACGTAATTGGCGACGCATATTTGCGACGTTGGCTTCGGTGTTGACGCGAGGATGTACGCCAGTTGCAATGGCATGTTGTTCGGCCGGCAAGCCGAAACTGTCGTATCCCAATGCATGCAAAACGTTGTAGCCGGTCATGCGCTTGTAACGAGCGTAGACATCGGTAGCGATATACCCGAGTGGGTGACCGACGTGTAAGCCGGCACCACTTGGGTACGGGAACATGTCAAGAACAAAAAGTTTTGGGCGACCTGCAACCTTGGAGAGATCAGCTAAAGGTCCGGCTGGGTTTGGGGCTTCGTAAGTACCGTCAGATTCCCATTGGTCTTGCCAGCGTTGTTCGATGTCTGATGCGAGCGACGCGTTGTACCGCAAGCGGGGTGTCTCGCCACTGTGAGTCGAATCGGACGAAGTGTGATCGGGAGTGCTCGCAGACATAACACCTCAAGGATATGGGCATTAGCCCTGCTGGGGACTCTTTTGGGGGAGTCGTCGGCGTCTGGATGTCCTAGAACACCTCGCAAGGGGTCTCGGGCGAGTAATTTTTCCCCGTCGCCATGAATAACTCGCCTGATCATCTCACTCCCAGTTCTCGTTTTGACGAAGAGCATGCGCTCAGTCGGGCTCGTCGAGACGCAGTCACTCGAGAATTGCCGACTGGTTCGGTCATCGATCGTCTCGAGAAGTCGGCTGATGCTCCAACGGGTGTCAGGTTTGTTGGACAGAGCATTGCTCCGGCTGAGGGGCCAGCATTTATCTCATGGCGTGAAATTCATGACGATGCGCGCGCTGTTGGCGCAGCGTTGCAGGCAATGGGCATTGTTCCAGGAGATCACGTTGCGATTCTTGGTCCGACGAGTCGTGAGTTGATGACAATTATTCGCGGCTGCTGGCTTGCGGGTGTTGCAAGCATGGTGTTGCCACTGCCGATGCGCATGGCCTCACTCGATGCATTTATCGAAAGCACGCGGTCGCGTATTCGTCATGGTGAGGCAAAGCTTGTTTTGATCGATGATCAACTCGCCGCGTTTTATCAAACGATCCCTGGCGACCCGCCGACTTTGCCAATGGCATCGGTGATGCCCGGCCCCGGAAAACCTTCTGGTGAACGCTTGGAATTGCCAGCGAATGATCCCGAACGTTTGGTGATTTTGCAATACACAAGTGGTTCAACTTCTGAACCCAAAGGCGTCATGATTCCCGACCGTGTGTTGACTGCCAATGTCGATGCCAGTTGTGCTGCCGCCGAACTTGATACCAACGAAGTGATGGTTTCGTGGCTTCCGCTGTATCACGACATGGGACTTGTCGGCTTTTTGTCGATACCAATGTTGAACGGTGTGCAATTAGTTCAAGCGGCACCTCAAGATTTCATGGCGCATCCTGGACATTGGATGCAGTGGATAAGCGATTGGAAGGGGACCGCAACCGCTGGCCCGAACTTTTCGTGGGTGCTCTCGACGCGAGCTTTAAAGCGAGCAACCGATCTTGATTTGTCATCGTTGACTTTGGCTTTGTCTGGAGCTGAACCAGTAGATCCGCAAGCAGTTGAAGCATTCGTGAAAGCGGCTGAGCCATTTGGCTTGTCGGCTGGAAGTATTTTCCCAGCGTTCGGAATGGCCGAAGTCGCAATCGGTGGGGCATTCCCACCGCGCTATCGCGGTTTGAAGTGCGACACAGTTGATCGCATCGTGATGGAGCGCGACCGCATCGCTCGCCCCGTCAGTGCCACCGAAGATGATGAAGTCACCGTGCGACGCCTTCCACTACTTGGGAAAGCGGTGCCTGGTCTTGAGATGAAAGTTGTGGACCCAACGACTCGTGAAGTTTTACCCGAACGGCATGTTGGTGAGTTGTTATTGCGCGGCACCAGTGTGACTCCTGGTTATTACAAGCGTCCCGATGCGACACGCGAAATGTTTTATGAGGGTTGGCTCTGCACCGGTGACTTGGCGTACTTACTTGATGGCGAGCTAGTGATTTGCGGTCGAATTAAAGATGTGATCATCGTTGGCGGCCGCAATGTTTTCCCTGAAGATATCGAGCGGGCAGTTGGTGAAATTGAAGGTGTGCGCGCTGGAAATGTGATTGCTTTTGGTGTCGATGGATACAAGGGTAAAGAAACTGTGATCGTTGTAGCTGAAGTTAAGGCTGACAATCTTGATTCTGTTCGCGAGGCAATTCACCATTCAGCACTTGAAGTTTCGGGTTTGCCTCCACGAGACATCATGTTGGTGAAACCAGGAACCCTGCCGAAAACAAGTAGTGGCAAATTGCAACGAGCGAAGTGTCGTGAGTTGTACTTGTCTAACGAACTTGAATTAGTGGTTTAACGATTCAAACTGCGTAATGCCACAGCAACTGTGGATACTTTTGGAGTGACAACTTCTTGACTACAAGCAAGAGCAATTAATCGGTTGGGGTTTTGCGAAGCCGAAGTAGTTTTGCTGAGTGCCAATAGATCAAGAGTGTGAACGCAATTTACATCTTTAGGATGCGACCCAAGTGAGTGCGATGTTAAGCAATAAGAAAACATTGCGGTCGCTGCCATTATCACGGTGAACAGACTGTTGATACCCGAGTGTGAATTTCGCATACAGTTCACACTCTGGACTGCAAGTCGAAGTTTGGGTCAGACGCCGTTCTTGAAGTTTTCTAGATAATCGGCGCTTGAGCTAGCAAGAGATTATTTCGATTGTAAAGATGACATGACCTTGCTCCAGCGCTCGGGATCGCTGCTGTATGGGGCATAGAACGAAATGCGCTGAATGACATCACCGTAACGATGATGCAATTCGGGCGCAATCTGTTCGGGGAGTCCGACAACGGCAAAGGTATTGAGGATCTCATCGGTGATGAGCGTGCCCATCTTGTCCCACTCACCTTGCTTTGAAAGAGCATTGAGCTGATCTTGAACCTCGCCCCAACCGTGCATTTCAAGGACTGGACGGTAGGCGGGGGTTGATCCGTAGAAAGCGATCTGCTTGCGCGTGCCAATTGCGGCTCGATCAAGTTCGGCTTCGTTGTTGCCAGTGACGACGAAACTCGGACCAACGATTTCGAAACCTTCCATGGTCTTGCCAGCCTTGGCACGGCCACGCTCCAAAGCAGGAATGGTGACTTCGCGCAAGTATTTTTCGGTGGTGAAACCGTGACAAATGAATCCATCACATACTTCGCCAGCCACTTCGGTCATCAATTCGCCAACGCCAGCTAAGAAAATCTTGGGCTTGCCAAATGCCGAGATATCACTCGCCGGGGGACTGAACATTGGGGTCATCAGCGTGTGGGTGTAGAACTCTCCGCGAAATTCAAGTTTGTTGCCAGTGAGCCAGGTATCCCAGATGGCATGAATGGCCAGAACCATTTCGCGCATACGGGCCGCAGGCTTGCTCCAGGGCATGCTGAAGCGCTTGGTGATGTGCGGTTGAATCTGGCTTCCTAAACCGAGAATGAAGCGACCCTGTGAGTACGCCTGAAGGTCCCAAGCAGTATTGGCGAGGGTCATGGGGCTACGAGCAAATGCAACCGCAATTGATGTGCCGATTTCCAGCTTGGTGGTGTGCTCGGCGGCGAGCAACAACGGCAAGAAAGGATCATGGTTTGTCTCGGCGGTCCAAGCACCCGAATAACCAGCAGTTTCAGCTTCTTTGGCGCTCTTGATTGCGTCATGCAAATTGGCGCTGATGCCTCCGTCTACCTTCATGATGTTCCTCCGAGTCGAAATCAGTGGCCGCTCACTTGATCGGCTCACTTCAAACTAGTCGGAGACGTACCCGCTGAACTAGGGGAGATCAGGGTTGGCGTTACGCAGTAGTGCCTCAAGTTCGGCGGTCATTTCTTCGGGCGACGGAATATCCTGCTCGGTCATCAGCGGCTTTTTGGGATCGGAATTGGTGTTTTGCACCAAAGCGTCATACGCCGCTTCAAGTTTCTCAACCATTTCGGCATGTTCGCTATTACGCGAGACCATACGGTCGAGACGTTCGCGTTGAATCACTGCTTCTTGTTCAAGCGCCGTTCCGTCAAAATGCAAATCGGCAACTGGTACGAGGCCGCGCAAAATGGCAAGTGACGCAGCGGGGTATGTCATGCCCGGAATATATTGCGGAACCTGAGCCCACACGCTGATCGAAGGAATTCCGCTGTCGTGAAGAACCTGTTCGAGTACAGCCGTCATTCCAGCAGGAACATCAACGGTGCTGCGCAAGAAGGCGATCTTGTTTAGTAATTCAGTGGTGGGTGTCGTGCACGACAAGTTGCTTGCTCGAGTGTGCGGAGTGGGGAAGGGGTAGGCGCCAAGTCCGACCATCATTGACACATTCATGCGTAAGCACAACTCGCGTACCGCGGCAGAAAAACGATTCCATGCCGAATCAGGTTCGTGGCCACGAAGAATCAGCACATCTCGGCCATTGTTGTCTTTGCCGGTATACATATCGATTGAAGGCCAATCGATTCCGTTATTGCGTCCTTCACGAATTTCCATTGTCGGACGGCGAGCGCGATAGTCAATGAAGACATCGGGATCAAATGTGGCAACAGGCAACGGATCAATTTGACTTTCAATCGCGGACATTGCGTCGTTGGCTGCGCCTGCTGCATCGATCCACCCTTGCAACATCACGATTAAGATGGGCGAGTTAAGCGAAGGAAGTTTGCCGTGCAATTCAACATCACGAATTTCGCTGTTCATGTCACCGGGCATGTTGCTCGTCATTTCAGGCGACTCAACATGTCTTCAGCTTTTGCAGCTGCACCGAGAACTTGTTGATTGAAGGGTTCGAGTTCGGCCGGATCGCGTTGACCCAAAGCTCCACCGAGGTAACGCGAGTAAACACCTTCAAGAATGCAGACCAGTTTCCAGTACGCAAAGGTTGTGTAGAAATCGAGTTGCGAGATATCGCGACCGCTGACCTCGGCATAGCGTTTTGCGAGGTCGGCTCGATCGAGGAAGCCCGGTGTAGAGCAAGCAGATCCATTCCATGCCGATGCATCATCACCAGGACCAGTCCAATAGACCATCAACAAACCAAGATCGGCCATGGGGTCGCCGAGTGTGCAAATTTCCCAGTCGAGAACTGCGATGACTTGTCCACTCGCATCAACCATGCAGTTATCTAAGCGATAGTCGCCATGGACGAGTGTTGCGGGGCCTTGTTCGGGAATGCGGGCCATCAGTTCATCATGCACTCGATCGACGCTCGGCAGATTGCGCGTCTTTTGTTGATTCCATTGGCCGTACCAACGCTTGAGTTGGCGCGCAATGTAACCCTCGTGACGACCTAGATCGCCAAGACCAACTGCTTCGGGACTGACAGCGTGAATTGCGGCCATGGTGTCAACAATGGATTCGCTTGCACGGCGACGGGCATCAAAGGACAAGAGTCGTTCGGCGGCTTCACGTTCACGAATGACGAGTCCATCTACGAATGACATCACATAGAACGGAGCGCCATTGACGTCGAGGTTGTCGCAATAGCCAACAGCGGGGGCAACAGGAACGGATGTGCCATTGAGAGCGGCGATGATGCGATGTTCGCGACCCATGTCGTGAGCACTGGCGAGCACGTGACCCAGTGGGGGGCGCCGTAAGACGAACTGCCTCCCGTTGCTTCCGGTCACCTTGAACGTGAGATTGGAGTGTCCGCCGGCGATCACATCAAACGTAAATGGACCCACGGCGCCAGCGACGTTCGCTTCTAGCCAGGCGGTGACTTTGCGGATATCGAGACCTGGGATGCTGGGCGATTCACTACTCACGCCCCCGTACGGTATCTACGAACCAACGATCTTGTGTGCCCAGAGAACAGTCAAAGTCGGTCTCGGGTATCGTCAAGGTATGACTATTGACGTCACCGAAGAGACATTTGAGACTGAGGTCTTGGCCAGATCGGCCGTGGGTCCGGTATTGGCTTACCTGTGGACTCCTAGAAGCGAGGCTTGTATTGCCTTTGCGCAGGTTCTTGACGAAATTATTGCAGACACTCAAGGAAAAGTTCTACTCGCCAAGATCAATGTCGACGACAATCCCGGAATTGTGCAGGCCTTTCGCGTGCAGGCGGTTCCGGCGATGTTCGCACTTCGCGACGGCTCAATTATGGCCGAATTTCAAGGCCCGCTTGGTGAAGCAGCAGTTCGTCAATTTGTCGAGCAGATGCTCCCGACAGCAACACAAGAGCACATCAGCGCTTTGTTGAATCGTGGTGACGAACAGAGCTTGACAGAAGTGCTCGAAATTGAACCAGGTCACGAAACTGCCATCGTTTCTTTGGCAACAATTCTCACTGCACGAGGTGAAGGCGAAGCCGCTTTGGCGTTATTGGCCCGAGTGCCTGAAACCGAGAATGTACGTAAGGCTGCTGCTGCTGCACGATTGTCGTTGCGTCCACAAGATGATTACGACCACCAATTGGGTCAACTGCTCGAACTCGTGAAGACCGACGACGAGGCGCGTCAGCAATTTGTGGACATTCTTGAAGTGATGGGTCTTGAAGATTCGCGCACGGCGGGTTGGCGTAAAAAACTGACTATGCGCCTCTACTGATAGCGATTTTGTTATGAACTCGACATCATCGGCATTTACGATTCAACGTTCGTTCAGCGACGTTGATCAAGAATTTGATGTCGTCATTATTGGTGGCGGAATCACTGGTATTTCAGTTGCTCGTGAAGCGGCGTCTCGTGGGTTAAAAACTATTTTGCTTGAACGTGGAGATTTCGGTTCGGGTACAAGTGCCGCGACAACGAAATATATCCACGGTGGAATTCGTTATCTCGAACAGTATGACGTCGCCGTTGTGCGCGAGAGTTTGCGTGAACGTCGTGTTTTAGCCCTTGGTGCACCCCACCTCGTTGAGCAAACTCGTTTCATCATGCCGGCGTGGCGTTGGAGCAAACCACCAACTGCATTAATCGGTGCTGGTGTTTTGTTGTATGACACATTGGCCTTTGACCGAAATTTGCGGGCACCCGACAGTTTGCGCATACCGCATCCGCGCTGGCTAAGTCGCTCGAAGCTATTGGCGGCGGTGCCGTGGCTTGATCAAAGTGGATTGCAAGGCGGATTTGCTTATCACGACACCTTGAACGTGCATCCGGAACGTTTGTTATTGGCCTATGCAAAGTCGGCGACAGCAGCTGGTGCTGTGTTGCTGAATCATGTGCGTGTGACAGGGTTTGTCTCGACCTCATCTGATCGTTTGAACATTGAGGGTGTCACAGCTACAGATGTGTTATCCGGAAACGAAATCACCATCAAGGGCAAAGTGGTCGTGAATGCAGCTGGTCCGTGGATTGACAAAGTTCTTGCGACGCTCGGCAAGGGAACGGGCGTTGGCGTCGACCGCTCGAAAGGCGTGCACATTTTGACGCGCCCACTGGGTGGACCTGGCCGAGTCGCTGATGCAGTTTTTGCCCGCGCCCAATCTGGTCGACATGTGATTGTGTCTCCGTGGATGGGTAAGTCGTTTATTGGTCCAACCGATACTCCAATCGCGAGTGACGAATCAGGTGTTGTCGTTGATCCTGACGACGTGACTCTCATTCTCGACACGGTGAATTCAACGATGGCACCATCAGAGCCAAAACTTACAACTGACGATGTTGAAATGACCACGGTCGGAGTTCGTCCGTTGATTCGCGAAACCACCGAAGGCGAAGAGGCCAGTCAAGACGAAGGAACGTATTCGGCAAGTCGCGCTCATGAGTTGTACCACCATGCCGACCATGGTGTGGACAACTTGTGGTCGATTGGAGGCGGCAAGTGGACGACCGGTCGTGCGACCGCCGAAGAAATGGTTGACGAGTTATTGAAAAATGAATTGCAAGGTGTCCGATCGCGACACTTTGATTCACGTAGTGCCGCCGCTGGTGGCGCCTTCGCTTGGGCTGAAGATGCCGAGCCATTCATTACTGAAGCGGCGATGATCATGAGTGACCATGGCATTGCACTGCATATTGGTGAGCACATTGCTCGTCTTTATGGCACTGAGTGGGTGCGAATTGATGCCATTGTCCAGCAGAACCCGACGTCGGTGCAGCAATTGTCGCCAAGTTGTAACGACATTGAAGCCCAAATTATTTTCGCCGTCACCGATGAAGGTGCGCGCACACTTTCAGACATCGTTGATCGTCGTTTGGTGATCGGCACAATTGGTCCGGTGAGTCGTGAAGTGCTTGAACGTGTTGCTTCAGTTGCTGGACCGCTCTTGGGATGGGATGAGACGGCGAGACAGGAAGCGATTCGCCGTGAATTCGATCGACGAACCGTGATCGCGACGCATTGGCGTACGCCAGTTGGTGGTTCCTCTCAGTAATTTCTGAGGTATTGAGTTCGAGGTGGAGTCGTGGAGCAATGGCGTCCTGCACCACCTGAAGAGGATGGGAATTCTCAAACCTTAAGGTTGAGTTTTACGAATCGGGCTCGCCAATTGTTGAGTCACCTTGTCAATACGGGAACCTGGTTCGGCTGGGGTCGAATGATTACGGCATGCGTGTGCATTCCGATTGTCGGTTTCGGGGCATTCTTTTTGTTACGTACCCCAGCGACGCCAGTCGAAGCTTCGCTGATGTATGCATCAACTGTTCCAGTGAGTGGCACGGGACCGAGTGGCGTCACAGGTTCGGTCAGTCCAACAACAGTTCCATTGATAGCGGTGCATGTTGCGGGCAATGTTCTCAAACCAGGGGTCTATGACTTGCCAGCCGATGCACGTGTTGTTGACGCTGTTCGTCTTGCTGGGGGAGCAACTGCAATCGCTGATCTCAATGCGATCAATTTGGCAAACCACTTAAAGGACGGGCAACAGGTGTATGTGCCAGCAGTCGGAGAGAAAGTATCGGCGAGCGTGGCAAGTGGCGGACTGAATAGTGATGGAGTCTCCAATTCGACGCCAGCTGTGGAATATCCGATCAATATCAATTCGGCCGATGCGGCGTTATTGGATGAGCTGCCTGGAGTTGGACCAGCGACGGCACAAGCAATCGTGACGTATCGAGATCAACATGGGCCGTTCGCAAATGTCAACGGCCTTGAAGAAGTGCCTGGAATTGGGCCGGCAAAAGTTGCGGCCTTACAGGGGCTTGCAACAACGTGAACCGCAACTACATCGAGATGGGGTTGATGCCAAGGGCAATTGCTGCGACAGCAAGACCAAACATTGCCCCGACCCAAACACCCACACTCAGACGAGTCCATTCGCGACGCCATTCGGGCCAACTTGAAATAGTGCAGTTGGTGGATCGTTGCGCGGCTACGTGGCCGACGAAGGCCCAGAGCAATCCACTTGAAACGATGGCTAATAGCCAACGCACCGTGCCGCCCATGACGGGTACGCCAAATAAAGGCAAGGTCGGAATCGCAACGATTGCCAAAATGAATCCAGGGATTCCCCGCGTTGCACTGGTTGAACCGATCAGTAACAGTGCAGCAAGAATCCCGATCGCGGCTGAAATTGATACAGCAAGGTATGGGCCGAATTTACGAACGAGTAAGCGGTGATACACGACGCCATCGGGAACAATGTTCGGGCTAGTACTCACGGACCTCAACAGTACGACCAAATGGGTGTCCGAACGTTGCATTACCTTGCAGTTGTCTCAGTCGTGATGGTTGCTTCATCGGTATGGCTTGGAGAAAGCGTGCATTCTGACATTCGTTTATGTCTGCTACTTGGGATCGGATGCTCACTGATAGTCATGTGTCGGGCAATGCATCTGCGGATATGGCTGGCGTTCATCGTGTGCCTAGTGAGTTGCCTGGCTTGCTGGCGCAGTCATATCGAATGGCAACGAGTTGGACAAACACGTTCGGGCAATTACAGCGGACTTGCAGTGCTAAAAACGGATCCCCAACCAAGTGGACGCGGTGTACGGGTCGTTTTAGAAATTGATGGGCAGCGATTCGAATCGTGGATGTATGGAAGTTCGGCACGTCGAGTTTCTGCGTTCGTTGCCGGCGAAACAATCAGCGTGAACGGAACTCGTCGGGTGGCTGTTGTGGCCAATCATCGTTTGCAGGTGCGTCACATTGTTGGGCGTTTTGATGTGAAGGTCATGAGCAGCTTCGCTGTAGGTCCACACATCAGCGAGTCTCGTTTTGAATTAGCCGCCAATCGAATACGAAGTGCACTTGGTGATGGAGCGCTCGTATTGCCTGGGGATCAGTCATCATTGTTTGCAGGTTTGGTTTATGGGGATGATTCGCAGCAACCACCCGAAATGGTTGATCGTTTTCGGGCAAGTGGCCTTGCTCATCTCACTGCAGTCTCTGGACAAAATGTGGCCTTTATTTTGACGGTGGCGGCACCGTTCTTGACTCGCTTGCGACGATGGTCTCGTTTGACGCTCACACTTTTGGTGCTGGCTTGGTTCGCGATTATGACTCGACTTGAACCGTCAGTGATTCGTGCGGTCACTATGGCCGGAATCTCGGCGACTGTGTTCGCTATTGGTGGTCGATTGAAAGCGTGGCAAGTACTCATCGTGACTTGCATTGGTTTGTTGTTGATTGACCCATTTCTTTTGTGGTCAGTGGGATGGTGGTTGTCGATCGGTGGAAGTTCGGGGCTGATTCTGTTGTCGTCGAGAATTCGTTCAACACTTGAGTGCTGGGGCCTGAAGAACCACCAATGGGTCTTGAATTGGGTGGTGCCGTCGTTGGCCGCTCAGCTAGGAGTTCTGCCCGTTGCGGTCATGGTTTTCGGTTGGCCGAGCGCAGTTGCGATTCCGTGCAACTTGTTGGCGGTGCCAGTTGCTGGGATCGTGATGCTTGTCGGAATCCCGGTTGCTCTGTTGTCAGGCTTCTTGCCAAGCGTTGTTGCGACGGTCGTGATGTGGCCCCTTGGGGTAGGTGTCAAGTGGGTGGATACGGTCGCTGCTCTTGGTCAACATTTCAACCTGCCCATTTGGCTTGATATTGCTGTTGGACTGGCGCCACTTTTGCTGGTGATGAGGCACCGATGTGACAACCTAGAGATATGAGTGTGTTCTTGTTCCATGGGTCGGACGATGTTCTGGTCAGCGAGGCGGTCTCGGACAAGGTGCGCGAGCTCGTCGGCGATCAAGACCGATCGCTCATGCTTGAAGAATTTGACGGTGACTACGTCATGGCCGCAGTCACCGAGGCTGCAAATACGCCGCCATTTTTTACCGACACCCGTGTCATCGTGGCTCGCGGAGTATCAAACTTTAAGGTCGATGATTTTGATGTCTTGGCCGAGTATCTGAACAACGCCGCAGAATTCACTCACTTAGTTCTTGAGTGGGGTAGTGGTCGCGTGGCAAAAGTGATCGCCGACGGCTTAAAGGCAAGTGGTGGTCAATCGATCGACCCGTCTCCGCCCACCAAGGCGAAAGATCGTCGTGAATGGTGGGAGTCGCATCTTTCGGCGCTCGGACTTGTGCTTGATGCGCCAGCGGTGGCGATGTTGATTGATTGGTTGGGAGAAGACGTCGCACGTTTGGGTGGAATCGCCGGCACCTTAAAATCAACATACGGATCGCAAAAAATCACGCGCGAAAAGCTCGAACCCTTCTTAGGAGAACGCGGCGATGTGAAGCCGTGGGACTTGACCGATGCAATCGACGGTGGCAATGCAACCAAAGCGCTCATGGCTTCGCGTCGCATGATGATTGCTGGTGAACGTCATCCGTTGCAGATCATGGCGCAATTACATAATCACTATTCACGGTTGGCAAAACTTGATGGGCCTGACGTTTCGTCCATTGCCGAAGCGGAAGCGGTGTTGGGCCTCAAAGGATTCTCCGCCGAAAAAGCACTGAAGGCCTATCGCAATCTCACCGGAGCGGGAGTTCGACGGGCCTTCGAGTTGTTGGCTGCTGCCGATTTAGATCTACGAGGATCGACCGGACTTGATGAAGAAGTGGTGATGGACGTACTTGTCGCCCGACTAGCAAAATTGACCGGAACGGTCAGCCGCCAGCGTTGACCTGCTTCATCAGGCGGCTCTTACGACGAGCTGCCGTGTTCTTATGAATGATGCCCTTGGCAGTTGCCATGTCGATGCGCTTGACCGCAACGCGAACATCTTCAGCGCTGGTGTCAGAACCAATCGTCGCCTTAGCGGTCTTGACTCGGGTCTTCAACTCACTCTTGACGGCCTTGTTGCGCTCAGCGCGCTTGGCGTTCGTCAGAATGCGCTTTTTTTGACTTTTAATATTTGCCACGGGAACCTCAGTGCGATTGAAACAGCCCTGAGATAGTACCAGCGCAGGGGATACTCCCCAACGCCAAGCCCTCTTCAGGTTCAGATGAACGCTAGTCTCTTGAGAGCACGGTTCACCCTTTTGGGTGGCAAAACCCCAGCGCCTCACCCCCATGGACCTCTCCCGCATTCGCAACTTTTCGATCATTGCCCATATTGACCACGGCAAATCGACGTTGTCCGACCGCATTCTTGAGATGACTCACGCCGTTGAAGTGCGGGATATGCGGGCTCAATACCTCGATTCGATGGATCTTGAGCGTGAACGAGGCATCACGATTAAGGCCCAAAACGTCCGTGTTGACTGGAAGGGATACACGCTGCACCTCATTGACACCCCTGGCCACGTTGACTTTGGCTACGAAGTGAGCCGCTCACTGGCCGCGTGTGAGGGCGTTGTGCTGGTGGTTGATGCTGCGCAGGGCATCGAGGCCCAAACTCTGGCGAACTGCTATCTGGCCCTCGAAAACGACCTGGAGATCGTGGCGGTTTTGAACAAGATCGATCTTCCCGCGGCCGATCCCGATCGGTATGCCCAAGAAATTGAAAATGTGCTCGGGATTAAGTCGAGCGACATTTTGCGGATTTCGGCGAAGACCGGAGTCGGAGTTCCTGAATTACTCGATGCCATCTGTGAAAAAATTCCGGCGCCCGTTGGCGACCCTGATGCTCCATTACAAGCGCTGATCTTTGACAGTCAGTACGACCAATATCGCGGAGTTGTGTCGTCAATTCGTGTGATGAACGGTCGACTTAACTCAAGTTCGCGAGTGCAATTCATGCAGGCCGGCACGCAACAAGAGATCATCGAGATTGGAGTTCGTCGCCCTGTGCCGACTCCGGTAGCCGAACTCGGACCTGGCGAAGTTGGGTATTTGATCGCCGGTATCAAAGATGTAGCCGAAGCTCGTTCGGGTGAGACTGTCACGATTTACGGCAAGGCCGCGACAGAAGCATTGCCTGGCTACCGCGATCCAAAGCCCATGGTCTTTTGTGGTCTGTATCCAATCGATGGCGATGAATTCGAAAACCTGCGCGAGAGTTTGCAAAAACTCAAACTCAATGATGCAAGCGTGACTTACGAACCTGAATCTTCAGGTGCACTTGGTTTTGGTTTCCGTTGTGGATTCCTTGGTTTGTTGCACATGGAGATCGTGAAAGAACGTCTCGAACGTGAATTTGGTTTGTCGCTCATCGCAACTGCTCCGAGCGTGGAATATCGCGTGATGAAAACGAACGGCGAAGTTGAAGTGGTTGACAACCCAGCCGACCTTCCGCCACCGCAGAATATTGATTACATCGAAGAGCCGTATTTCCGCGTGAGCATCATTACGCCGAAGGACTACACCGGAACATTGATGGAACTGTGCCAATCACGTCGTGGTGACATGTCAAAGATCGAGTACCTGTCGCCCGAGCGTGTTGAACTTCATTACAAAATCCCATTAGCCGAAGTGGTCGTTGACTTCTTTGACCAAATGAAGAGTCGCTCGCAGGGTTACGCAAGTCTTGATTACGAACTTGATGGTTACCAGCGCAGCAATCTGGTGAAGGTCGACATCGTGCTCAACGGCATCGTCGCCGATGCTTTCTCGATGATCGTGCACCGCGACAAGTCGTTTACCTATGGCATGCGGATGTGCGAAAAATTGAAGACGCTCATTCCTCGCCAAATGTTTGATGTGCCGATTCAGGCAGCCATCGGCGGCAAAGTGATCGCTCGTGAAACCGTTAAAGCAAAACGTAAAGACGTTCTGGCGAAGTGTTACGGCGGTGACATTACTCGTAAGCGGAAGTTGCTCGAAAAGCAAAAGGAAGGCAAGAAGAAGATGAAGGCCATCGGGCGCGTTGAAGTGCCTGGTGACGTTTTCATTTCGGCCTTAAAACTGGACGACTGAACCCCATGGGTTCTTCGCAAACCTTTCGTTCGTTGCAGAACCGCAACGCTCGCTTATTTTTCGGTGGCTTACTCGTCTCAAACGTAGGTTCGTGGTTGCAGTCAACGGCGATGTCAATCTTGGTGTATCGCCTCACTGGAAAGGCGACTGACCTCGGTATCACAGTCGCCATGCAGTTCTTGCCCATGCTCATTTTTGGTGCCTGGGCTGGCGCTGTCGCCGATCGGCGCGACAAGCGCAGTATGTGTTTGTTCACTCAGTCGTTAATGACTGCACAGGCATTGTTGTTGGCTGTTTTGGATTTCGCCGGCTTAGTGACGGTTCCGATTGTCTACATGTTGGCATTGCTACTTGGTCTCGTAAATGCCTTTGATAATCCGGCCCGTCGCGGATTGGTTGTTGAATTGGTTCCGCCCGAGGACATTAGTAATGCCATGGCCTTGAACACTGCGGTGATGACGGGTTCGCGAATTTTTGGTCCAGCGTTAGCGGCCGCACTGGTTGGTCCATTGGGGACTGCTTGGTTGTTTTCGATTAATGGCATTTCCTTCGTGGCCGTTCTGGCTTCACTGATCTTGATCAATCGCGAGACATTGTTCAGTTCACCCAAGGCAGCGCGAGGTGGCACGCCGGTACGCGATGCATTGCGCTTCGTGAGTGGCAATCGTCAGTTGTTATCGCTTCATATAGTGCTGGTTGTCGTCAGCACCTTTGCGTTTAATTATTCGGTTTCGTTGCCAAAGTTGAGTGCGGTTCGCTGGGGCGATGAACGCTGGTTCGGTTGGGTGTTATCGGTGTTAAGTATTGGCAGTGTTGCTGGTTCGTTGTATTCGGCATCACGAAAAGAAGCATCGCTGAAACTGTTCTTTGGCAGTGTCGCTGTTCTTGGCATTTCGGGGCCGATGGTTGCATGGGCGCCCTCGGGTTGGTTGGCGTTCG
>Ga0214919_10003262_pt1 | contig 24675 bp, 22 predicted proteins | sample LL1503_MetaG_FD_177994 | JGI IMG/M metagenome (GOLD analysis project Ga0214919, IMG submission 177994) | Freshwater microbial communities from Lake Lanier, Atlanta, Georgia, United States - LL-1503 | ecosystem: Environmental > Aquatic > Freshwater > Lake | place: USA: Georgia | collected... | reverse complement strand
TAATTTGAGACCGCAAAAAATAATGTTGGAAATTGGTTTTCAATCCTACCCTACCTTATTAGAAGACAGTGGATTGAATAAAATCGCCATCCTGAAAAAACATTTTAATAACGAAATCGTATTTGCAGACCATACCGAAGGAAAGTCAAACGATGCGCTCACTTTACCCTTAATTGCTGTGTTAAATGGCGTTGATGCTATTGAAAAACATGTCATGCTTGACGATCGCGAGACAAAGTACGATCACTTTTCATCCATAACGAAAAAACAATTCGATGAGTTGGTCGCCAACGTTGAAAATTACACTGCCTTAGCCGATAAAGAGTTCATCAATGCACGAGAAATTGACTACCTGCACAAAAGTCAAATGAAACCTTTAACAAAAAATCCCTTAGTGGCGGGAGATTTAATTAGCAGTTCAAGTGATTTAATCTTCAGACGTTCAGGGAAAGATGGTTTAACGTTTAATGAAGTGCTCCAACTTCAATCGGATAAGAAAATACTAAGTTCCGATATTCAAGCGGGTCAAACCATTAATAAATCAGACTTTAAGGAAGCCAAAATTGCAAGCATTATAGCCTGTCGCTTAAAATCATCGCGATTAAAAGAAAAAGCACTTTTACCAATTGGAAATTTACCTTCGGTAGAATATTGTATAAAAAGTGCCTTGAAATTCAAAGACGTTCACCACACCATTCTTGCCAGCTCGACAAATTCCCAAGACGATGAGCTAAAAAATCACACTTATCATCACGATGTCTTATTTTTTCAAGGAGATCCGGAAGATGTAATCGCTCGTTATTTAAAGATTTGCGATGAATTAGACATCGATGTAATCGTTAGAATCACCGCCGACATGCCGTACGTAGATCCGGAGATTTGCCGAATATTACTGGCTTCGCATTTCGAAAAAGGCGCTGATTACACCACTGGAAAAAGCGCGGCAATAGGCTGCAACCTCGAAATCATCAACGTTTCCGCTCTTCGAAAAATTAAAGCCTACTTTACTTCCGCTGATTATTCAGAATACATGACATGGTATTTTCAGAACAATCCTGAATTTTTCAAATTAAACACGGTTGAATTACCTGCACATTTAGTGAGAGATTATCGACTAACATTAGATTATGAAGAAGATTTAAAACTCTTTAATAAAATCCATGAGCATTTTATAGCCAACGATAAAAAAGACTACGAACTAAGTGACATTCTTACATTTTTAGATGCTAATCCTGCCGTTGCGGCGATAAACAAAGATTGTCAGTTGAAATACAAAACCGACCAAGCACTCATACAGCTACTAAACGAAAAGACCAAGATGAAATGAGTAAAAACATATTGTTATTTACTGATTCCCTTTCACTCCCCAGGTCTCTACCTGAAAACTGCTCCTTTTCTAATACATGGCCAGAATTATTGAGGAAAAATGATTGCTCCGTTTGTCAAATAGCGATTGGAGGCGCCACATCAACAGAACTACTCAAGCAAACTTTTTATTTTCAATCGCCCAAAAGTGAATTTGACTATGTGATCATCCAAAGCGGCATAGTAGATTGTACCCCTAGATTTGCAGGAAAAAACGAATTAAAAATAATAAAATCCATTCCATTTCTCGGCAAGTACATATTGCAAGCCATGAATAAACAATGGGTCAGAAATCTTCGACATATTACGTATGTAAAACCTTCGAAGTTTAAAAAGAACATGCAACAATTCGTCGACCTATTTCCAACTTCAAAGGTGCTATTCTTAAGCATACTTCCCGCAAACAGTGACTATGAGAAAAAAGTCGGGGGCATCACGAAGCGAATAGCGCAATACAATTCCATCCTGCAAGAAACAGGAAGAGCAATCGATTTAAACGGAATTGAATCAAGTGGAATCATGTCAGATTACCATCATCTAAATGAAAAAGGCCATGCCTATGTCTTGCAATGTATACTTCAAAAATTGAATGGACATGGCGAGCTATAACTGTTTACACAAGCAAGAAATTACAACGGGAGAATATACTATTGTTCCCATTCGATATGAAGACCGTTTGGCTATAATGAAATGGCGAAATGAACAAATGTATCATTTGCGGCAAGAAAAAATACTCACCGAAAAAGACCAAGAAGCGTACTTTCAAAACATTATTCTTCCATCCTGCAAAGAAATGACTCCCGCCCAACTCCTGTTTTCATTTCTAAAGAACGAAAAATGCATTGGATATGGTGGATTAGTCCATATTAATTGGCAAAGCAACCAAGCGGAAGTGTCGTTTATCATGGCAACCGAATTGGAGGCTGACAATTTTGAAACAAACTGGGTCACCTTCCTCCATTTGCTAGAAAAAGTAGCCTTTAACGATTTGTATTTGAGTACCCTATTCACCTATGCCTACGATTTACGTCCTCATTTGTACAAAGCCATCGAAAATGCTGGATTTAAGCAAAGCAAACGATTAGAAAAAGAGCAACTAGTTGACGGAAAGTTAGTAGATGTGGTTATTCATACAAAAAACAATCCCCTCCAACTGCGGGAAGCGACAAAAAATGATGTCGACCTTACCTTTCAGTGGGCAAGCGATACAAACATCCGTAAATACTCCTTTCAGCAGGAAGCAATCACCCAAGAAATGCACCACGCGTGGTATAATTCGAAAATAAACGATCCTTTTTGCCTCTACTTACTATTGGAAAATGACAAGGAAGTAATTGGATCCATTCGATATGACATAAACAAAGAAAACGAGGCGCTCATTAGTTATTTGATAGACTTCAAGTACCACGGTAATGGTTATGGAAATGCTATACTAACCTTATCTTTGGGAGTATTAACAGGAAAACATCCAACACTAAAACAATTAGTAGGATTTGTACTACCTGAAAATATCGCTTCACGAAAAATATTTGAAAGACAGGGATATTTACTAGATTCGTCCGACCAAAAAAAAATAAAATACATTAAGCAGCTGTAATATGGCCAAAAACGAGCACCATGTCTTTGTAATCGCAGAACTATCCGCTAATCACAACGGGAGTTTGGCAACTGCCATTGAAACAATCCGAGCTGCCAAAAGATCGGGTGCTGATGCCATTAAATTTCAAACCTATACAGCAGACACCCTAACCTTAGATTGCGATGAATCTGATTTCGTGATTAAAGGAGGAACCATTTGGGACGGTAAAAAATTACATGACCTGTACAAGGAAGCCTATACTCCTTGGGAATGGCACGCACAACTTTTTGAAGTCGCGAAAGAAGAAGGATTAGTGTGTTTTTCTTCCCCCTTTGACAAAAGCGCGGTAGATTTCCTGGAAACCTTACACTGTCCTATTTACAAAATTGCTTCCTTTGAAATTACCGACATTCCCTTGATTGAATACGTAGCAAAACAAGGAAAACCAATCATCATTTCAACCGGAATTGCAAGCTATGATGACATTCAGTTAGCGGTTGAAACCTGTCGAAAAGTTGGAAATGACAACATCACCTTATTAAAATGCACCTCCTCCTACCCTGCTCCCGTTGCAGAGGCTAATTTGGCCATGATGCAACAATTAGCCATCGATTTCAAGGTGAAAATTGGCTTGTCCGACCATACTTTAGGCTCCACCGTCCCGGTAATCGCTACGGCCTTAGGCGCAGAAGTCATTGAAAAACATTTTATATTAGATCGATCCATTGGTGGCCCAGACGCTTCCTTTTCCATGAATGAAATCGAATTCACCGCGATGGTTAAAGCAATCCGAGAAGCAGAAGTCGCTGTAGGAACAACTAGCTATGAATTAAGTCCAAAACAAGTAGCAGGAAAAGATTTTTCCCGTTCACTCTATGTTGCTGAGTCAATTAATAAAGGCGACATCATTACAGAAGCAAGCATTAGAAGCGTTCGTCCAGGCTTTAGTTTACATCCCAAGCACCTGCCTGAAATTTTAGGTAAAACAGCCACACGTGATCTCAAAAAAGGCGATCGAATTAGCTTGAGTGATTTCGAGTAAATTCTTAGTTTTTAGCATTAAAATAGTTTACTGGCACGATTAAAAATACTCCCTAATCTTTTCTATTGTCCTCCGTCCCGGATGAAAAAATCGGATCCTATTTCTTTGAAATAAATTGTTTCTCGCTAACTTTAGATTGAAAATAATTTTTTAAGCTCCGTATTTTTCAAGTCATTCTTACTTAACCAAGCTGCTTGATGATCTATAAGAAGAACCAAGTATTTGCAAAAAACGCAACGAGTAGTTTCATAGTTGCTCAATTCAGTAAGACTACTTAGTCCAAATCATTCATCTTTGAAGTATTAAAAATATCCTAACAAGGATTAATTATAAACAACTACCGCAGATCTATTTATCAATCAGTGTTAATTTAAAAATTCAAAATGAGCGAAACAAAAGAAAAAAATCAAAGAGAACAAAGGCCCTGGCTGAAGATTATACAGGGCTACAATAAGCCTAATCTAATTAAAAGTTGGGGTCAAGTGGCTAATTCTTTCCTACCCTATTTTGGGCTTTGGGTCGCCATGTATTATTCATTGGCTATTTCATATTGGCTTACCATAGGACTCTCTATCATTGCAGCAGGTTTTCTAATGCGCATATTTATTATATTTCATGATTGTGGCCATGGTTCGTTCTTCGTATCAGAGAGAGCAAATCGTGTAATGGGAATTATCGCGGCAGGCTTTTTATTCACTCCGTACCACAAATGGCAAGAAGATCACCGAATTCATCACGCAACAGCGGGGAATTTAGACAACAAAGGCGTTGGGGATGTACGAACATTTACCGTAGAAGAATACAAGAATTTTAAGCCTTGGCAAAAGCAACTATACAAACTATATCGTAATCCCATAATGCTATTCTTTATTGGGCCACTAATTTTGTTTCTAATCATATTCCGCTTTCCACCGAAAGATAGATCTGTTAAAGAAAAAGTGTATACCCATCTAACTACTTTAGGATTAATTTTAGCCGTAGTAATTATGTCGTATTGGATTGGTTTTGTGCCTTTTATTAAAATTCAATTACCAATTCTATTTGTAGCTGCTGGACACGGAGCATGGTTATTCTTCGTACAACATACTTTTGAAGATACAGTTTGGGAAAGACAAAAAGAGTGGGATTTTGAAACTATGTCATTGAAGGGAAGTTCTTACCTAAAACTCCCTAAAATATTACAGTGGTTTACAGGTAATGTATGCATCCATCACATTCATCATTTATGCCCCGCCATCCCGAATTATAAACTGAAAAAATGTTATGATGAAAACCCTTTGTTTCAAATAGAAAAGCCACTGACGTTTTGGTCATCTCTCAAGTGCCTGAGATACAAAGTGTGGGACGAAAAAAACAGGAAATTAATCAGTTTTAAGGAGATTAAATAAAGTGTGTTGAATAAAATGGAGGAATTTAGAAAACTGGGTTTTAAAATTGGATTATATTTGGACAGAGAGTAATGTTGCTCTCGCTTAAATCAGACCTAATATTGTCATCTCTACTGATAAGATAAGACTACTTGATTTTGATGGCATTAAGCTGAAGGTGGATAAAAATAATTGGTCACAACTACTAGAAAAAGAAAAAAATGAAATTAGTTGTTTTTTCAACGAGATTATTGATTTTGCGTGTGAAACATTAACTTAACTTCACCTAACAGCGTGTAAGCGCCATAGCCCTGGTCATCTACTTAAGATCTTCCTCTTCCTTCAACGATTTTTTGAGCTCCAACCCTCCCACTCCAAAGAATGCTAGTAATAGTATAATGGATCCCGCGAACGAATACGTACTGCCAGTTAGGTAAGAGTTGGGCTCAAATTTCCAATCTATTTTATAGGAAGCAGCTAATGCGCCTGCTTCTTTATCCGAAGAAACAGCGTCTTTCTTGGTATCCAAGGTGCCCAGCAACTTCATTTCTTCGTTCGCACTTTTCGCTTTTTTAAGAGAAGAAACAAACCAAGCATTCCCATTGGCTTGATTATTTCAACTTCATTTTATTTGCCATTTATGTATATCTTTGAGCGAACAGTAAATAAAATGGCGAGGAAGTTAGTAAACATTAAAAAATAAACATATATGATCAATACAAGCATAGGAAAATATAAAATTAGCAAACTAATCGGTGAAGGTGGAATGGCATCAGTTTATGAAGCAGAACATGAAATGCTTGGAACAAAAGTGGCTATTAAAGTTCTTAACCCGATTTTATCGGCTAATGCTGAAATTAAAACTCGTTTTAGAAATGAAGCCAAGTTAATGGCTTCATTAGACCACCCAAACATCACTAAAGTAATTGATTTTGACGAGCAACCCCAGCAATTATCAATTGTAATGGAGTTTCTGAATGGCGAAGACTTAGATCAGAAAATAAAAAGAAACGGTCCGCTTTCTGAAAAAGAAATTAGTGATATATTTTCTCAGACGCTGTCAGCATTTCAATATGCACACGAAAAAGGCATTGTTCACCGTGATATCAAGCCTTCCAATATTTATATATTATCAAATGGTCATGTAAAAATTCTGGACTTTGGAATCGCCAAATTATTTGGACAGGGCAATGAGATGACTCAAACTGGAACTCAAATGGGTACACCTATTTACATGAGTCCAGAGCAAGTAAAAGGAGATAAATCTATTGACCATAGAAGTGATATTTACTCTTTGGGTGTAACCATGTTTTTTGCAATAAATGGCAAACCACCTTACAATTCAACTACGGAATCACAGTTTGACATTTTTACAAAAATTGTTTACCAAGAATTACCCGAATTTTCAATTCAAAGTAAATTCAACGAGATGGTATTAAAAGCTTGTAATAAAAATAGAGAGGACAGATTTCAACGTTGTAGTGAATGGTTAAACCAAATAAACAATCCTTCTTCAGCTCATTCATCTTCACCCATTAATTTAGATAAAACATTGATGGAGAATAATTTAAGTAATGATGCCACACAAGTTCAGCCACATTTTAGTAACAATATAAATACTAGGCAGAGTGAAGATATAACACAACAAGAAACTCAACAAAAAGTAAATGCGTCAATTAGTGCATCAGTTAAATTACATCATAAAAAAAAGAGCAAAAAAGGATTTATAATTGGTGCTGTGGCCGGTGTGATTTTACTAATCATTTTTTTAGTTGTAACAAGGGGATCTAATGAAACACAAGGGCGGCAAGATCAATCCAACTTACAAAATACCGATTCAACGGAAAATGTAACAAATAAAACGGCTGATACAAATCAAAAGTCTGCAGTAAATCAAACAGAGGACCCAATTCTAGTAAATGAAAAAAAAATAGAAATGCCTAACACTGAGATTAAAATAGGCAATCAAGTATGGATGACTCAAAACCTCAATGTACAAAAATTTAGAAATGGTGATCCTATACCAGAAGCAAAAACCTACTCAGCGTGGAAAACAGCAAACGACAACCAACAGCCTGCTTGGTGTTATTATGAAAACAACCAAGTAAATGGCACTAAATTCGGTAAACTCTATAATTGGTATGCCGTTAACGATAAAAGAGTTTTGGCTCCTTCGGGATGGCGTGTATCTTCAGTTACAGACTTTAAGAATTTAATCAATTTCGTTGGTGATAATGCGAGTTTTAATCTAAAGTCAAAAGAGTCCTGGCTAGATAATGGAAATGGAACAAATGAAACCGGTTTTAATAGCCTTGGTTGTGGATATCGCACTCATGAAGGCGTGTTCATGGGTAGAGGGAAAGAAGGAAGCTATTGGAGCTCAAATGATACCGGGGTACCATTTGCTTGGAGGGTTAGGTTTACAAATAGTAATGAAATTCAATATCTTGATATTCTAAAAAGTTTTGGCTTTTCAGTTCGATGTCTTAGAAATTAATATATACACAGTCATGTTCATCAAATGAATTATAAAAGTCAATCAGGAAATATTTCTGTATATAATTCTATGGATAAAAAATGGGGAAATTGTCCGGGATGTGCTAACCTCTTCGTGAACAACTAATCGACTAAAATATACCTATAACATACGCTTGGCAAAAAAGCCGAAATCTATTTAACGATTATTGATAGCAACTATACCTGATTTTAGAAATCGGTTCCTTCGCTAGGGACGAAACCATCAAGCCTTAATCTATCTTCTTAAGATCTTCCTCCTCCTTCAACGATTTTTTGAGTTCCATCCCTCCCACTCCAAAGAATGCTAGTAATAGTATAATTGATCCCGCGAACGAATACGTACTACCTGTTAGGTAAGAGTTGGGCTCAAATTTCCAATCAATTTTGTGGTTACCGGCAGCAACCTTCACACCACGAAGTAAATAATTTACCCTAAAATAATTGGTTTTCTTTCCGTCAATGTAGCAATTCCAGCCATCAGGGTAATAAATCTCACTGAATACGATCACGCCATCCGAAGAATTTTTGGAAGTATAATTCAATTCATTGGTGGCATAACGCTTTAGGTTCACACTGGAGCTGGCATCCATTTTATAGGAAGCGGCTAATACGCCGGATTCTTTATCCGAAGAGACAGCCACTTTCTTGGTATCCAAGGTGCCCAACAACTTAATTTCTTCGTTCGCGCTTTTCGCTTTTTTAACTGAAGAAACAAACCAAGAATTCCCATTGGCTTGATTATTTTGAATGGCGGGAGTAGATGGGCTACTGATAAAATACTTCGTATTCAACATATTCAAAATAGGCAACTTGGTGTCAACGCGCAATTTACTTAGATCTTGAGTCGATAATAACTGACTGAAAAAATTACTTCGCTCTTGAGGATCTTTTAATTGATTCGCTTGGCTAACTAATTGTCCTGTTGTGTCTGAATTTACTGCGGCAGATATAAGCGCATTTTGAAGTGCCGACAGTTCTTTCTGAATATAAAAATCAACTAAATCCTGGTACCTTTTTAATTTCGCTCCATGGTAACCTCCAATGCTTTTGTGGTAATAACTCGTTCTAGTTTCCGCGATTGGATTATTGAAATTAAGTACCCTATAATTCGAATTTAGATTAAGTGCCGTAAATGCCGCCAAGGTCTTGAAAGTTTGAGGATCTTCTTGGTTTTCAAATAAGTTTTCATCTTGCATTTTAGCTTCTACCTCCTGCAACTTCCTATTAAAATTAGGCACCATCTTGTTTTCAATTTCCAAGATAGATAAATCAGCGTTCGCATAATTATACGCTAACTCACTACTAATTTTCTCCTCATAACTTTCACTTTCTATGTCATCCGTTAAGTACCTTCGACAAACATTGTATTGATCTACCGTAATTAATAGACCAAGTGAAGCCACCCAAATGTATGCGTTTCCTTTTCGGTAAAATGCCAATAAAACAACACCACCTGTTAATAAGAAAAATAGAAAAGTCCTTCCGGCATCTTTCTTATAGACTATCACACGCGCATCTTGAATTTCTTTTTTCAATTGCATATACGAAGCTGCATCTGCGGGATCTTTTGCTTGGCTTGCCATCGTCTTGAATTGTTTTTTCTCATTTTTCGTTAGAAAATCACCTGATAAACTAGGGATAATAAATAAGGCTAATGCAAGTAAAACCACCGAACCTAATCCGATTAGGTGCATTTTTCGGGTTCCCAAAAGACGTTCATTTTTACTTAAATTATCTACAAATAGCATGGCCATCATTGGACCTACCACCATTAGAATTACGAGGATCATTTTCGAATCACGGAATTTATTATAAGCAGGAAAATGATCAATGAAATAATTAGAAAGCGCACCGTCTTTGGCGGCTAAAGAAATCGCTAAAATTGTTAATACGATTACTGGCCATTTCAAACTATCTTTTACGAATAAAAGTCCCAATAAAAATAACATTACCACTACCGCACCGATGTAAATAGCCCCACCACTAAATTCTTGTTCTCCCCAATAATGGCTGACCCTTGTTTGAAAGGTCTCTGCAAATCGAGGATCCACATTTTCCATAACATCTTCATCTTCCGCAATACTACCGGCTTTTCCACCTTTTGCATCTGGAATAAATAAGGATAAAAATTCGCCTTTTCCAAAATTATATTGCAATATATATTCTTTCGTTAAACCTGAAATCCCTGCTTTTTCTCGCGGTTTCCCTTCTGGTGTGATGGTCAAGTCGGATTTTCCACGAGTTGTATAGTTCGCATATTCATAGGTGGTTAGCAAATTACTCATGGTCGGAAGGAAGGCTAAAAACCCGGCTAAAACTAATGCAGGGACAACACGGATTAAGGTTTTTACTTGTTTTTCTAATAACAAACGAATCCCTTCTGCTACAGCAACCACACCAATTAAAATCATCAAATAATAGGTCATTTGAAGGTGATTTGAACTGACATTTAAACTTAGAAATAAAGCAAACACTATACTTCCAAACAACCATTTTCCACGAGTAGCTAAGAGCAAACCACCTAATGTAGGCGCCATGTACGATACCGCATTAACTTTCGTCAAGTGACCAGCGCCAATGTACAATATATTAAAAGTCGCGAAGCCAAATGCAATTCCTCCCATGATAGCCACCCATGGACTCACCCGAAGACAAAGTCCTAAAATGTAAAATCCGAGCATAGAAACGAATAGAATTCCAGCAGGAGCGGGTAAACCTAAGCGAAGAATTTCCGTCATTTGAGCCATCAAATTACTGGTGTGATTCACACTAATTTGATAGGCAGGCATTCCACCGAACATTCCATTTGTCCATAAAGCCTCTTTGTCATTCATCATTCTATAATCAGAAATTTCCTTGGCTGCACCTTGATATTGCTTGATATCACTTTGTTTCAAATTATAATCGCTGAATAAAGGCGAAAAATAAAGCCACGATAAGCCAATAAATAAAATGACAGCAATTGCGTGCGGCAAAAGTTTAGGTAAAATAGTTTTTATAGTCATGACAAATGATTTGGGATAAAATTAATAGATATTGATATAACTTGTACTATTTTGATGGATTAGCATATCGATTTACATCTTCAGCAGAAATTACATCGCTACAAAGAATGATTAATCGTTCTATGATATTTCTTAGTTCGCGAATATTTCCTGTCCAATTAATGTTTTGTAAAGCGACATAAGCCGCAGGATGAAACTGTTTAAGTGGAATGCCATGTTCATCACAAATTTTACCTAAAAAATAATCGGCTAATAGAGGAATGTCATCTTTGCGCTCATTGAGCGATGGCACATGAATTGGAATGACTGCCAAACGGTGAAATAAATCTTCTCTAAAACGTCCAGCGCTAATTTCCTCCAGTAAATTTTTATTCGTTGCCGCTAAAATTCGACAATCAACCTTAATATCCTTCTCTCCTCCTACCCGCTGAATTAGTTGCTCTTGTAAAGCGCGAAGCACTTTTGCTTGGGCACTCATAGACATATCTCCAATTTCATCCAAGAAGAGCGTACCTCCAGAAGCTAATTCAAACTTGCCTTTTTTATCTTTCACGGCGGAAGTAAAGGCCCCTTTTTCATGTCCAAACAATTCACTTTCTATTAATTCAGAGGGAATTGCGGCACAATTAACTTCAATGAATGCGCCTTTCGAACGATTTGAATTATCGTGTAAAGAACGAGCTACCAATTCCTTCCCTGATCCATTTTGTCCAGTTATCAGTACCCTGGCATCGGAAGCGGCTACCTTTTCTATCATGGTTATTATCTCTTTGATAGAAGCCGATTCACCGATAATGGATGTTCCTTTGAATTTACGGATGGTATTTTTTAAACTGACCGTTTCCTCCACCAACTTATTTCGTTCTTTCAAATTGCGAAAAGTAATCAACAAGCGATTAAGGTCTAGTGGTTTTTCAATGAAATCAAATGCCCCATTTTTTATAGCATGAACAGCCGTTTCAACTGTTCCATGTCCGCTAATCATGATCATTGGGACATCAATTCCCTCCTCCTTCATTTTTGATTGAACTTCTAGGCCATCCATATTTGGCATTTTTATATCACAGAAGATGGCATCATACTCTTTCGTCCTTAATGCTTTTAATGCTTCTTGGCCATTTTCTGCCTCCTCAACCACATATCCTTCAAATTCAAATATTTCACGTAAGGCATTACGTATGGCTCTTTCGTCGTCGGTAATTAAAATTCTCATTCTTATTTTTTTACAGTTCTTTCTAACATAGGTACAAACTTAAAAGTACCAAATTCTTCTACTTTATATTGCTCGGCATCTAATTTCGTAATCCGCAACATTTTTTGTTCATCCCCTTCCCCAACCGGAATAACCATTAATCCACCAATTTTTAATTGGGAAATTAAAAGCTGTGGAATTTCGGGTGCACCACAAGTCACCAATATTTTATCAAAAGGCGCATGGGAGGGAATTCCTTTATAACCATCACCAAAACTAAGTTTTGCATTGAAATTAAAGAAAGTAATGATCGATTTTGCCTTTATATGTAAATCCATGTGGCGTTCTACGGAAAATACCTTTGCGCCCATTTGGCATAAAATACACGTTTGAAAGCCAGAACCCGTTCCTATTTCCAACATCTTATCCCCTTTTGCCACCGCTAGCAATTGCGTTTGAAATGCTACCGTGTAAGGATGCGAAATAGTTTGTCCAGAACCGATTTGAAAAGCCATGTTGGTATAAGCTTGCTCATCAAAAGCTAAGTCCAAAAAATAATGCCTAGGAATAGCAATAAATGCCTCAAGAATGCTAGCTTGCTCAATACCCATTTTTCCCAACTCCTCTACCAACAGTTTACGTTTTCCTTTATGCCTAAATGTATCTTTTAAATGCTGATTCATTAATTTACCCCTTGTTTGAAAATTTGAAAAATAAGTCTTTTTCCGTGCATAAAAATAAGCTAAACTTCAAGGCAAAAATCAATTTAACGTGATTATTTATAACTTTGCCACGTCGAAAACTACTATTTTAGTGGTTTCAAATAAAGTAGAGGACACAGATGCAAATTTTAGTTACGGGAGGTGCAGGTTTTATAGGTTCTAACACATGCGATGCGCTTTTAGCCCTAGATCACACAGTCATTTGCTTAGACAATTTTTTAACAGGAAGAATCTCCAATTTATCCGATGCCTTAAAACACCCAAATTTCACCTTAATTGAAGGAGATATTCGAAACTACAGCACCTGTGAATTGGCCATAAAAAACTGCGACATCGTGCTACATTTAGCAGCCTTAGGTTCCGTTCCAAGATCAATCAACGATCCAATTACCACGAATGACATAAACATTAATGGCTTTTTAAACATGTTGACGGCCACCAAAAATGCTGGCATCAAGCGTTTTGTTTTTGCAGCAAGCAGCTCCACTTATGGGGATTCAACAGCACTTCCCAAAATAGAGCATCAAATTGGGCGACCACTTTCTCCTTATGCCGTTACAAAATACGTAGGTGAATTATATGCCGATGTTTTTGCGAAAAATTATGGAATCGAATTCATTGGCTTGCGCTATTTTAACGTGTTTGGAAGACGACAAGATCCACAAGGCGCTTATGCAGCGGTAATTCCGAAATTCATAAGCCAATTATTAAAACATGAAGCACCAATTATCAACGGTGACGGTTCCTTTTCGCGGGATTTCACCTATATCGATAATGTGGTGGAAATAAATATTCAAGCATTACTAACGCAGCACAAAAGTGCCATTAACGAAATCTATAATGTAGCCTGTGGAGAAGCGACCAGTTTAAATTCCTTATTCCAGATGCTGCGCAATGAATTGGCATTGTTTGAACCTAGCGTAAAAGCTATCGAACCAATCTATGAAAAGATTAGAGTGGGCGATATCCCACATTCCCTTGCCTCTATTGAAAAAGCACAAAGATTATTAGCTTATAAGCCAGCAACCAATGTGGAAGAAGGCATTAAGCAAACCGTTGCTTGGTATGTAAAGGATAGCAAGAAGTAAGAAAAAAAACTTGGCTTGGTACAACTTCATTTTATTTGCAATTATTATTTATCTTTGATAAAAGGGCAAATAAAATGCTGAGGGAATTAGAGGGCATTTGGAAAAAATAGACCTAAGTATTACTTTAGTAAAAATAAAAAGAAATGGCTCAAGTTGATGTAATTAGAAATGGAATTATTGACAAACTACTTGCAATATCAGATAAAGATTATTTGATGGCTTTGCTTCGTTTGGTTGATAAAAGTGCTGTTGAAGACAATAAAATAAAATTGACTGAAGAGCAAAAGTTGATGCTTGAAATGAGTGAATCAGACATTCAAAATGGCCGAATAATATCTCAAAATGATCTCGACAAAAATGACCTTGAATGGCTAAAAGGAAAATAGTCTGGACTGAAACGGCTGCCAAACAGCGGCGTGAAATATTAAAATATTGGACAGAAAGAAATAAAAGCACAATTTATGCCGAGAAATTGATTGAAATAAGCGCAAAGCATCTTAAAGTAATTTCAAAAAATCCAGAAGCATTCAAAGAAACTGTAATTGATGAAGTACGGGAATCCGCAATGGGTCATTTCAGTCTGTATTATAAAATTACTAGTGATCTAATAATCGTTATGGCATTTTGGGATAACCGGCAGGATCCTAAAAAACTATTGAAAGCCATTTCTTAATAAATACACCTTCTAACAGCAAGCAAGTACCATCAACTTTCTAACTTCGATGAAACGTTTAGTTTGTGAAAAGAATATTTATCTTAGTGTCCAATTAAAATCGAAAGACAAACATGACGACCAACAACCATACATTTTTTGAACGAGTTAATAACTGGCTAAAACAGTCCATATCAATTAGACTATTTACAATAGGAATACTTATTCTTTTGCTATTGATACCTGTTTCAATGGTTGAAAGTTTAATCAGTGAAAGAGAATCAAGACAAGAGGAAGCAATTGAAGAAGTAAGTTCAAAATGGGGCGAGGAACAAACTATTACGGGGCTTGTGCTTACCGTTCCATATAAGACCTATTCTAAAGTTTATGAAGGAGAAAAGACAGACAAATTTAAATTCGTTGAATCTAGAGAATATGCTCATTTTTTACCCGAAGAACTTACTATAAACGGAGACATATCACCAGAGGTGAGGTACCGAGGGATTTATCAAGTAATTGTATATAATTCAAAAATAAAATTGAGTGGAAAATTTACGACGCCTAACTTTGATGAGTGGAAAATCGACAAAAACAATATTATCTGGGAGGATGCTTTTATTTCATTAGGAATTTCAGACTTAAGAAGTATTCAAGAAAATATTTCTGTAAAATGGAATGACAAACAGTATTTTTTTAACCCGGGAGTAGAATCAAGTGATGTCATTCAAAATGGCATAAGCTCTCGACTTCCATTAAATGATGCTGATTCCGTAAAAACGAAAACTGAATTCTCTCTTGATCTTAATTTTAATGGGAGTTCAAGTCTTAATTTTATTCCCTTAGGTAAGTTGACAAAGGTGAATATAAAATCTAAATGGAAAAACCCAAGTTTTATTGGAGCCTTTCTTCCTGACGCGAGAGAAATAAATACGAACGGTTTTTCAGCAAATTGGAAAGTATTACACCTTAACCGTCCTTATCCTCAAAATTTCAGAGGGGCTATTCAAGGAATTAATGATTCATCATTCGGCGTCAATTTAATTGTTCCTGTTGACGAATATCAAAAAAGTATGCGTTCAGCAAAATATGCCGTCATATTTATAACACTAACTTTCTTAATTTTCTTTTTTGTGCAAATTTTGAATGGAGTAAAAATTCATCCCATTCAATATATAATTGTTGGCTTGGCGCTTTGTGTATTTTACACTTTATTAATTGCTTTGTCCGAACACATTGCTTTTAAATTTAGCTATTTAATTTCAAGTGTTTCTATAATTGGCTTAATAACCCTTTATGCAAAAAGTATATTTAACAACAAAAAATTAACTACGCTAATAGGTTTAATTCTTGCGACTCTCTATTTGTTTATTTATTCCATAATACAAATGGAGGACTACGCATTGTTAATGGGCAGTATTGGTTTATTTATTGTCTTGGCGACGATAATGTATTTGTCGAGGAAAATCGACTGGTATGCTATAAAAACTAAAGGAGAAAATTAAGCTGTTAGTAACAAGACCTAAGCAACATTAAAACGATGGCCTAGCTAAAAATCGTTACAAGCAACTTTAAGAAATGATAATCAAATTGGCAGCTTTGATTATAATTTATCAACGGCGATAGAATTTTAAAGATTTAATTTAGGCCAGAATTAAGTTCATTTGAAAAAAATTAATTCTAAATTTGAAAAAAATAATTTCTATGAAACCTTTATTAAATTGTGCTCTAAAAAGTATACTTTATTCTATTTTCTTATTATGCCTTCTTGCAAATTCCACAATATTCGCTCAAAACAAAAAAGATCTGCAGTTACAGGTGGATACCTTATCTCTAAAAAATAGAGAATTGGATCAAAAGTGTCGCTCCTTGGAAGAAAAGTACCGCGCTTTGGAAAGTGAAGTTAAAAATATTCAGATCAATTTTTTGAATGTAAGTACAACCCTGAGTATGGTTACTAAGTCTAATACCGATTTAGATGCCCAATTTAAATCCCAATCCACCATGATTCAAAAATTGATATCTCAAAATGATAGCTTATTGAAAGTATTCAATATTAGTGGTGAAGCATTAATTTCAGTAGATCCAAAAAATGAAACTGATTCTATCATTTACGTAATACAAAAGTATTATTCTGCTAAGAGATGGGAAGATCGACTACCTTTAGTTTTGAACTCAGATAAAGTAAAACCATTAATGGCTGAGTCGTATCAAAATGAATTTAGTTCTGAGACAATTGAGAAACAAAGAATAAATGTCCCAAATACCAATTACCAGCAAGATAAAACTTTTAAAGTTTTTGTAGATGGTGAAATTACATATTTAAAAAGAACAGCTCAGGGTTTCAAAATTGATTGGGAAGCAACATATGGATATAATGCTAAAGATCCTTCCGTTATTTGTTCTGATAAATCTACCAGCCCAACAAAAATTCGTGTGGAGGTAAAACTAGATGATTATTATCCGCCGGATTACGGCATCACAAAATCTGGCTATGTTGCGCTACGAATTTCAGGATGTATTGGAGGTTGTTATATCAGTTTATCTAACTCAAAAGCAAGTGAATTAAAGAAAATACTTTCCGATGGAAAATATCACGAATTAATTATTGAAGGCGCTTTTAAAACTTATTACTGGAGTTATGATAATAGCAGTTCTTTAGATTATTTTATTTTAACCAAATTTATTAAGGACGGTTGGGACGAGTAGTATTTATGATCAATTGAAGATGACTACATAAAATCCATAAAAAAGAAAATTGTTATCTTTAGGCCATGAGTGATCAAAAATCTGCTTCCTTAACTAAAATAATTGGCGCTTCCTCTCTAGGCACCATGATTGAGTGGTACGATTTCTATATATTCGGAAGTCTCGCCACCGTCATTTCAACGAAATTTTTCCCACAAGACAATCCAACGGCCGCTTTTTTGAGCACGCTTGCCACCTTTGCTGCAGGATTTGTTGTTCGTCCATTCGGTGCCTTGTTTTTTGGACGTTTAGGCGATTTAATTGGACGCAAATATACCTTCATGGTTACCCTGGTACTTATGGGTGGCGCCACCTTTTTGATGGGATGTATCCCATCGTATGAGTCGATTGGATTTCTTGCGCCAATCCTTGTTCTTGTATTGAGATTACTTCAAGGTTTAGCCTTGGGTGGCGAATACGGCGGCGCAGCGACCTATGTAGCAGAACATTCGCCATTAAACAAAAGAGGTTTCATGACTTCTTGGATTCAAACCACCGCAACGATTGGATTATTTGTTTCCCTCTTAGTTATTATGGGCACTCGAAGTATGTTAAGCACTGAAGCATTCAACGACTGGGGATGGCGCGTGCCATTTTGGGTATCTATCCTCCTGGTGATTCTTTCGTACTTCATTCGTAAAAAAATGGAGGAATCTCCTGTTTTTGAGAAGGCAAAAGCAGCAGGAAATATCGCGAAAAATCCCATAAAAGAAAGTTTCGGAAAAAAGCAAAATTTCAAGTTTGTCTTATTGGCCTTATTTGGTGCAACGATGGGTCAGGGAGTTGTTTGGTATACCGGGCAATTCTATGCCATGAGTTTCATGGAAAAAACCATGAATGTCGATAAAGAACAAGTGGACAGCTTACTATTTATTGCGCTTATTTGTGGAACGCCTTTCTTTGTGTTTTTTGGTTGGCTCAGTGATAAAATTGGACGAAAATGGATCATGATGGCGGGTATGTTATTCGCTATTTTGGCGTATCGTCCCATTTATGAATCCATGTACCAAACAACCAACCTAGCGAATAAATCAGCGCTAATCGTCAATGAGAATAAAACAAGCAGCCTACAAATCACCAAAGGAAAGAACAGCGATTCGATTTATGTGAATACAAAGTACTACGCCGATGGAACCGTTCAAACCGCCACTACAAAAATTAAATTAAGCGAGGGAAAACCGTTGGTTAAAAACGGAAAACTACAAGCAGAGATTAAAAACAATATCCACATTAACGATCACGATAAATACTGGTTGATCTTCTTGGTTTTTATCCAAGTTATTTTTGTCACGATGGTCTATGGTCCTATCGCAGCATTTTTGGTGGAATTATTCCCAACAAAAATTAGATATACTTCTATGAGCTTGCCGTACCATATTGGAAATGGCGTTTTTGGTGGTTTGTTACCAGCAGTTGCCACCTATTTAGTGACCAACGCAAAAGATGCAGGGCACCCGCAATGGTATTTGCAAGGATTGTGGTACCCAATAGGCGTGGCTTCAATTTGCCTTATTATTGGCGTAATTTATATCAGTTCAACATCAAAAAACATAGACGATTAATATGAACCTAGTAAAACGAATCTTAGGAATAGTTTGGTGGATCCTTGCCGTTCTTGTCGCTTACTATGGGATAACAGCGCTTGGAATTCCAAAATTTACGAGTAATAAACAAGACGACATAGTCTTTGGGATTATAGTTTGTTTTGTATTGCTTCCAATTGTGGTAATTGGGCTCTTGATATTTGGAAAATACTCCCTACAAGGCGAATACGACGACGATAAAAACTAGTTCTTACTTAATCGTAATTCCCACCGGACAATGATCTGAACCGAGGATGTCATTGTAAATTTCAGTGGCTGAAATACGATTGAGAAAAGCTTCCGATGCAAGAAAATAATCGATTCTCCAACCTACATTTTTTTCACGAGCTCCAGCACGGTAACTCCACCAGGAATACTTAGCTTGTTCAGGATTAGCGTTACGAAAGGTGTCCACCAATCCAGCTTCAACAAATCGATTCAAGCCATCAATTTCTTCTTGCATATAACCAGCCGCTTTGTTATAATTTTCCTTGGGCCTTGCTAAATCAATGGCTTGATGTGCAACGTTTAAGTCACCACAGATAATAACAGGTTTCGTTTCTTCACATTTTTTAAGATAAGCCAAGAAATCAGCATCCCATTGTTGTCGATAGGGCAATCTTGCCAATTCACTTCCTGAATTTGGGACATACACACATACTAAAAAGAAATCATCAAATTCAGCTTTCACAATTCTACCTTCGTGATCGTGTTCATCCGTCCCCATTCCATATTCAACCGAGATGGGCGCTTTTTTACTTAATATCGCAGTACCGGAATATCCTTTTTTCTCCGCTGCATTCGCATACACTTGATATCCTGACAATTCTGCTACTGCTGTGGCCACTTGCTCAGCATCCGCTTTTGTTTCTTGTAAACAAATAACATCAGGTGAAATGGATTTCATATCCTGAATAAAATTTTTCGCAACAATGGCACGAATTCCATTTACATTAAACGATATAATTTTCATACTTTAAAATTTTGCTTGTAAAAATAGTGAGCCTATTACTGAGTTTAGACCTGCTTTATTATGTAAAAGTTTCGCCTCAGAACCTAAGCTAAAGGATTCATTCAGCTTATATTTAATTCCTATACTTGACCCAATAAAATGAAAACCGTGGTTGTCATAGAATTGGGTAATCATAATTTCTGAAACATCCCTAAAATACTCCAATCTTGCATTTACAGAGAAAGAAGGTAGGATTTGGTAAGCAACTATGGAATTTATTTGCCACCATTGTGTTAATTTATTGTCTAACACTTGTAATCCTAGATAGCCACAACTTTGAAATTTGAGTTTTCCCCAAGCCCGTTCCACATTCACCTCGTTAAACAATCGCCAGGTCTTAGATTTGTATATCTTCGTCTGTTCATTTCCTAAATAAAGCGACCAATTAAAAGTTAATTTCTTAGGTGTCCAATGCAGCAATGACCCAAATGCGGGAAGGTATTTTTTTGATGGCAAATGCTGGTATCCATTAACGAGATAAGCGGACCAAGCTAGTTTATCGTTCACTTTAAAATTAGCCCTTAATCCTGACAAATAATAAGGGACATATTCTGCGGATAGACTACGACTATACATGATTTGCTGACCTGAAATAGGAGTTTCTTGTGTATAAGGTGAAGCAAAAATTCCTACATCCAACTGTTTGAATTTCTTTCCATGCATGTTTTTACCAACATAAGACTCAAAGATCCATCGTGTACCTTTACTTTCATTCGCGTAATTAGCATCCATGTACGTTCCAAAAGCTGGAGTGAATTGTAAATAGTAATCTTTCTTAAATAACCCAATACTTAGGTATGCCAAATTTACAGACAGCTTATTGTACTGATTGGACGAAACAAACAAGGGATTGCTATTGACCGAAGGGTTGCGAAAGTCTTTCGCATAGTAAAGATCCAAATAGCCTGCTATTGCGACACTATCCAACTTTTTTTGGGAATAGGAAAAAGTAGAGCCTAAGAGAAAAAGCACAAAGAAAAGAATGGTAATTCGCATTAGTTGTTGTTAATTTTTATCAATTAATTTTCCCTTACCATACTCGTGCTTACTAATCGCTGTTGGCAATCCGTAGTACCAAATATCACCAATTCCATTGATTTCCACTTTTAATTTACAATTGTTTACATTTATTTTTTGAATGGTGGAAGAACTCGAAATGAAATTAATTGAATCTCTCACATGAAGTTCTCGTGCCTCCACAAAACCATTACCCAATGCTTGATAACTGGCGGTATTTGTATTTCCACGAAGTACCAAATCGCCCCAACCATTGGTGAGATCTGTTCGAATATCCAAGGCGTTTACTAACAAATCCATTGACCCACCACCATCACGAAGTGTTAACATTAAGTAATTCACATTCAAAGTATCTGCACAGCTTAATTTTTCTGTTCCTTCAAATAGTAGATTAATAAGCGTAGTGAAGTGAATTTCAACCTCCACCACTTCATACTTTCTAAAAAAATTGCATTTATTGTGATTACTAATGGAGACCAACCCATCTTCTACTTGAACATTAATTAAACCAATTAAATTCGCTCCACCTTTAATTACAATTTTATTAGTGGAATCTTGAATCAACTTATAAGTAATATGTTCTTTCAAAAACAAGCGATTAAAATCACCGAGTTGAATTTCTTTGACTGCAAACGAGCCAGATTTTTTCCAACAAGGACGTTCACTCGCTTTTCTACACGAAATCAAGACCAAAAGCAGTAAGAAGGGCCAAACAGACCTTTTTATTTTTTCCATGTTTTAAACGTATAACCAAGTCCAAACTCAAAATAATCTGCCCTTGCAAAGTGAGTTTTAAGACTAAAATTAGCAATTAAGCCATTTTGGAATTGATATCTGCAACCAATTCGATGATACAAAAAATCTTCTGGTTTGTATTTGTCACGGAGATAAGTCCCCATTCCGAAAACGAAATGAAATTTATCGAAAGGAACCAAATAGGCCGCATACAATCCCACTTGAATAATCGACAATTGTGTTTTCTGCGTATAGGGCAAGTAAGCCATAATAGCTTGCTTCGAAATGATATCCAAATCAACTTCCATTCCAGCTCTTTGATTAAAAAACCGTCGTGCAGCAATATTAATTGCATAAACCGGGTACTTTTTCCCACCAATTGGCATCACTTCTTTTATGGAATAAATTCCCATTGCACTAAGCTCTATGAGTTTTTGGAATTTTATTTCCGTAGGTTCAATGGGCTTTGCTTTACGAAAAACATACGCATATCCCAATGAAAGATAGGGCATGTTGATCCCATAATTTGGCACCTTAATGGCCCCGTTACTAAAATGCGTGATATCTAGCCCCAAAACGATTGAATGATTCTTAAATCGGTACGTACTTTTTACCGCAAAATTCATCATTGCATTCAAGTGCGTGCTTACCGCCACATTTTTAGGATTGTTTATTGGATCGTAAATTTTATTGGTGTATCCAAGGCCACAACCTAGGCGAAAAGCCATTTCGTAGTTTTTGTACTTTATCATCGGTAATTCTGAAAACCCATACAGTCCAACATAATTCCCTAAAAGTTCTTTATTTCCAACCGAACCAATAAAAAGTGTACCGCCAACCGTTGGATATCGATACTTAACATGCCACAATTTGCTTCCTTTCGTATGAAGAAAATAAGTCAACTCAAAGGCTTTTGCGGTTTCTCTTGGTAAATGAGCCATTACGCCCCGATGTGCCGCTAAAAATCCTATTTTCTGCCTAAATTCAAAGCCCACGTCATTCGTTTGTCCGTGTAACGAACAGACAAAAAACAAAAGAAAAAACGACGTAAAAATCTTTCTCATATTAAACAAAGTTAATCAATGAATTTGATAATTTTGTAAAATATGGATGCTAGACTAAAAGCTTTTGAGCGCCTACTGATCATAATGGATGAACTACGCGAAAAATGCCCATGGGATCAAAAACAAACCTTTGAATCACTTCGAAATTTAACCATTGAAGAAACCTATGAATTAGCAGATGCTATTACTACGGGAAATCTGAATGAAATCAAAGGTGAAATTGGCGATTTGTTTTTACACTTGGTTTTTTACTGTAAACTTGGTAGTGAAGCCGGAGCATTTGATGTTACCTCCGTATTAGATGCCATTTGTGAGAAATTGATCCATAGACATCCACACATTTACAGCGATACAATCGTTCAAGACGAGGACGAAGTGAAGGCAAATTGGGAGAAATTAAAATTAAAAGAAGGCAGAAAATCTGTATTGGAAGGCGTTCCTTCCTCGCTCCCATCACTTGTGAAAGCCACAAGAATTCAAGAAAAAGTTAAGGGGATTGGTTTTGAATGGTCGGATAAAAAAGACGTTTGGAAAAAAGTACAAGAAGAACTGGAAGAATTGCAAGCTGAAATAAGCCTAGATTCTGATGAAAAAGAAGCCGAATTTGGCGATGTCTTATTTTCCTTGGTAAATTATGCCAGATACATTGGTGTATCACCAGAAAGTGCTTTAGCAAAAACCAATGCCAAATTTATTAATCGCTTTCAATTAATGGAAAAATTCATTCGTGAAGACCAACAAAATATCCAAGATATGAACCTCGCTGAGATGGACCTTTATTGGGAAAAAGCCAAAATTTCAATTCAAACAAAACCACAATTATGACTAATCAATTCATTCACACAGCTATTTTAATTGCTTTCGTTATTATAGTAAAGTTGTTTGCTGGCAAAGCTGTTAATCGCATATTAGTTCGTTTAGATAATGATTTAAAGCGTAAGAAAATCACCATGCGCATCATCAATTTGTTTTCATTAATCTTTATGATAATTGGATTAGCAGCGATATGGAACATTGATCGTTCTCAATTAATGGTGTTTATCACCTCATTAATTACCGTGCTTGGCATTGCTTTTTTTGCTCAATGGTCGATTTTAGCAAACATTACCTCAAGTTTAATTTTATTCTTTAACCACCCCGTAAAAATTGGTCAACGAATTCGGGTATTAGATAGAGAATATGAAGTCGAAGGGAAATTAATCGACATCTCCTTCTACTTTCTTTATATAAAAACAGATGCAGACGAGTTAGTGACCATACCGACTTCTGTCGCTTTGCAAAAAACTTTGATAATCAAAGATTAATCCCTTAGCTTAAAGTGTAGATTCGCTTCATTCGCGATGTACTCTCCAATCGCTAAACAGGCCGTAGCAGCTGGAGACGGAGCATTTAACACATGAATAGAATTCCCATGATATTCAATTCTAAAATCGTCACGGGTATCGCCATCTTGCGCTAATAACAAAGCACGAACCCCTGCCCTCCCCGGTTTTAGGTCTTCCATTGTCAAACTTGGAATCATGCGTTGCAGCGTTTTTAGAAACAACTTTTTGGAAAAAGCACGACGGTATTCATTAATACCAAAGGCCATATTATTAAAAAACAATTTCCAGGTCCCCTTGTAAGTTAAGGCATCCCAGGTATCTCGGAAGGAAAAATCCGTTTTTCCATAGCCTTCCCGTTTAAACGTAAACACGGCATTGGGGCCACATTCAATATCACCATTCGTCATTCTCGTAAAATGCACACCTAGAAAAGGGAAATCAGGATTTGGCACTGGATAAATTAAATTTTTCACCTTATGACTGGCTTCGTGCGTAAGTTCATAATAGTCACCTCTAAATCCAACCACTTGCTCTTTCAATTGAACACCGTCTTTTCTAGCCAAACGATCCGCTTGAAGTCCCGCACAAAACACCAAATAAACCGCTTCAAATGCTCCTTTATTGGTTTGTAATGTGCTTCCCGTTTCATTTTTTGTAATCGATTG